>Ga0126342_10009775_pt1 | contig 17177 bp, 10 predicted proteins | sample Cyp1metagenome_FD_92528 | JGI IMG/M metagenome (GOLD analysis project Ga0126342, IMG submission 92528) | Coral microbial communities from Lord Howe Island, Old Settlement Bay, Australia - Cyphastrea 1 metagenome | ecosystem: Host-associated > Invertebrates > Cnidaria > Coral ... | reverse complement strand
GTAAATATATTATATATATATATATGTCATATATATGATATATATATATATAATATATATATGTGTATATATATATATATCACATATATATATCATATATATAAATATCATAGTATTGCTATAGATGGCGTATTTGCTTGGTCTCCTTTCTCGTCAGGTCCCCAGCGTCCAAGAGTTGATTGATTTGATGCGGCTGGCGCTGGATGAACCAGACAACGTGCTGAAACACATCTACGCCTTGGAGCAGAAGGCGAGCGTCGGGCACTGTGACCCACCTGATGGCTGTCAATGTACTGATAATTATGTGTATGTATATAGTATGTATATATATATACTTACTGGTGCTTAGTAGGGAATGGATGGGAATGGGGGAATTGGATTATTGTTTATAGTTATTGTGGATCATTCCCTCATTCCCTACTAAGCACATATATGTTCCCGGGACACGGAACCTGGAACATATATATAGATGTGTGTAGGGAATAGCTATGTTGAATTACCGGAGGGTGAACCTTCTGTTACTTCCCCAGGGTTCCCATGAAAGGGTCCATCTTGTCCACTGTGTCAACAGGGTCAACCATCGGGAGCAGCTTGAAGGAGTGAAATCCATGGCCGACTGACCATTTGCCATCAATTACCTTGCGGTAAACTAACATAGTTATTGAAAATCACCATTTTTAATAGGTAAACCATCTATAAATGGGCAATTTTCCATGGCTATGTTAAATAACCAGAGGATACCTTGCGGTAAACATCGGTAAACTAACATAGATGTGGAACAAAAGTCCCTGTTTGCCGTTCAGAAAATGATCTTTGCACATCATCTTTCCGTTTTTTTGTTTACAGCAGCGCGTCAGCGTCATGGATTGTCACAAAGGACATCCCAGTAATGTTTGAGTCTGACATGGATATTACTGGATGACTCGACTCTACCCCAGTTTTGCTATGTTTTACTGACCATAAATCCTACCAGAAATCATGGATCAGTTGACCATACAGTATATGAATCCTGAGCCCACAATGAGACGATCCATTGAATCACTTGGGGGTGCAGTTCCAGTGAACAAAAAACGTGGATAGATGTTGCCACAGCACAAAAAGGGCCCCCTATTCTTGTCTAAGAGGGTCGAACCCTACGGTTCTACCCATGCAGAACATTTTAATAACATGTATATGATAACCATTATTAACAGTTATCAATAAACAAGTCTTAATATGTATTAATAATCATTATTAGCAACCATTAATGGTATCATTCACAATGCATTGTTACAACAATAATAATGATTATTATTAATAATATTAACACTAATAATAACAGTATACCACAGATCGAAAACTATCGTTCTAAGCTCACCCATCATTACTATTCTCCATGATTCATAGTTATAACATGTTATAACCACTTATTAACATCCAACAATAAACTATAGTTTTGAGAGTTTCCAGTCTAGTAAGGTTCTACAAATCAGGGTTTTGTTATTTTGTTCTGAAAAAAACTGAATTACCCGCTGGTTATTTAACATAGCTATGGAAAATGAAAAAAATATAGATGATGTACCTATTAAAATGGTGATTGTCCATGGCTATGTTAGTCATAACCAGATGGTAGCTATTGAAAATGGCCCAGTCGAAATAGTTGATTTACCCATTATAAATGGTGATTTTCCATACAAATTTCTCAAGAAAACTCCAGGTGAGCTGCGTTTGGCACGCGCACTTCTGGGATCGCCGGCGCTTGATGGTGGTCATCCAGGTGAATTCACCAGGGGCAGATGGCCTTTGACCATCAAAAAGGGATGGGTTTAACCAGGAAAGACGCTGATTTTACATGGTGATTTAATGTGAGTCGAACATGATGATACCATGATGATACTGAAAAAGTTGGCTTTTAAGATTTTATACCTGATAGTTGAAAATCTAGGGTTTTATGGTATGTCACGATATATCGAACTAGTTCATGGGATGAACATCAACCAACTTCGTGATGTCAACCGAAGACGAAGCCCTGACTCTTGGGGGGTTTCCCAGTCAGCTTACCCTCAATTCTCGTTTCCGAGATTTATTGAGCAGTGTTCAAAACCTCTGTTGGTTGATGATTAGTTGGGGGATTATACTACCCAATATATTGGGGATAATAATGATCCAATAGGCGAATCCCGTTCTTAACCAACCAGTAGAATGGAATGAACAAAGGCAGAAAGCGGAGTGCGTTTGCAATGGCGGAGTGCGTTTTTGCCCTCATGGCTGTTCGCCGCCGACATCGCAGAGCTCCTGGCTGTTCGCCGACGGAGATTGCACCTGAGATTGAGATCGAGATTGCTGCGACCACTATTCATGAGCAAAATCGCAGCTAGAGGTTTAGCAAAATCCTGCATGAACATTACCTGGTTGGTGGTTTGGAACAGCCGTGAAGGTTCGAATCCTGTCAGGGGTACGGCCGCCCTTGCAGAACTTCGAGCTGTTGTGATCACCGTTGTTACTTTGCCATGGCTTTGACTTTTCCCATGGAATTTGGGCAGGTAGATAAGGGTCAAGATATCACTTTGGTGGCGGAGATGGTGTGCTTCGATCCCATGCATGATTCTCATCTGATGCGGGCTATTCACAAAGATGTTCTGTTTTATTACACTGGACTTTTGGATGCGGGGTTCTCCAAATATACCATTTGTGATGCCACTTTGGCGTATCAGTTTCCAATGCCTCGAGTGCTTGCTGGTGAACATACCAGAATTCTCACTCATGCTCAGCCAACATGGACGGATTACCGAAAACTCATTGATGTCTGCAGTGGATTTGGGGGCATGTGTCATGGCGCTGCAGCTTTGGGTATGAAAACGATGGTTTCAGCTGACTTCAATGGACTCATGACTGAACTTCATTTAAAACATGATGACAGTGCTGTTGTGGTAGGTGATGTTGGCCTGAATGATACCATTTGCAAAATCTGGTCTTGTTCTAATCGTGCCGCCGTGATGACAGCAGGATTTGCTTGTCAGCCGTATAGCCGCATGGGGGATCAGAAAGGGTCTTTAGATCCTAGGTCGGCTTCACTCACCAGTGTGCTCAGGTCTGCCTACTACCTGCAAATCAAGGTTTTGATCCTTGAATGTGTTTCCCCAGCACGTCAGGTTCCTTTTGTGCAGAAATCCATAGCTGAGTTTGTGCAACTGATGGGCTTTCGTCAGGAGGTTGTTGATCTCAGGCTTGACTCCATTTGGCCATGTCGCCGTGCTCGAACATGGTGGGTTTTGTCTGCGCCTGAACTTGGTCCCATAGGATTGACGGAGTGGCCGAAAATGTCAGATGTCGATCGTGTCCAGTGTCTTATCCCATACATATGTAGATGGCACCCCAAAGATGAGATGGCCTTGACTCTGGATGATGTTGAAAGTGAAGCTTTTGGCACTGCTGATGGGTCTTACGTCAAATATCTTCTCAAACCAGGGGATGTTGCTCCTTGTTTTCTGCATGCGTATGGGTCTCAACTGCGACCTTGTCCGTGTGGATGCCGCTTGTCACGTTTGTCTGCTCATCGTCTCGAAGAAAAGGGGTTAGTAGGATGTCTAGTCCATAATGCCACTGATGACAGCCTGCGTCATCTGCATCCAAGCGAAGTCCTTGTCCTATGTGGTATGGATCCTGTTTTGGACTTTGGTGAGAATGTCCGCTTGACTTTGTCTGCTATTGGGCAGATTGCCAGTCCTTTGCAGGTTGTCTGGGTCTTAGGCTTTGTCTCTGCCCGTATTGATGCCTTACGATATGGCCAATGCGACTTTTCCCCCCATGCCCAGTTGGTTGCCTTCAGATCATGGTTGGTGATGCGTGCGCAACAGGTGTGGCCATGCACTACGCCCACAATTGCTGATGTGAACCTTCAACAGCTGATTGATTTTTGGACTCCCCACAAGGATCTTTTCATTGGCCAACTTGTTGACACTGTGCGTTGGGCTGATGTCATTGACAAGGACATTTCCATTGCTGCCATTTTGGATGCAGTCATCCGACACACTCCGGTTCCTGAGCCTGGTGATGTCCTGATGTGTGATGAATGTGATGAACCTGAGACTCCATGGCTTGACTCAGTGTGCATTGACCAGTCGGCTGCACCTTGCATGGTTTGTGATCAGTGTGTCATCTCATTTAATTATTGATGGTGATGATGGGGTTGTGCCGGTCCAATTCACTTGTGGCGCCACCCTTCATGATTTCCTCACTGCGCATGCCAAACTGGTTGGTCCATTTGGTGTTGATCGGATTGTTGATGCACATGGGTCCGTGGTTGGGCTCGACTTGATTCTTGAAGTTGGACAATTTGTTTGTGTTCACCTGACGCAGTCTGACAAAGGCAGATGGTTTGGCAGTGCACTTCAGGAGACGCCTTTGATGAGTTGCAGCAGTGATGCAGGGGAATGTGGGCTACTCCCTTTAATGCCCTCGACATCTCTTGAGCCGCAGGGAAACCAAGCTGCTGTGCCTGGCATGGATGGTAAGTCCTTGTTGCGGTCCTCGGGTATGGAGCCTGACAGTCAGCGGGTGGTGTTGGTTGGTTGTCCACAGGAGATTCTTGATGCTGCACAAGGTGGGGTCCCTGCCTTTGATGCTCACAGTGACGGCAAATCGCTCCCTGATGTTGGCTCTGCTGATTGTCATAATTCTGCCTTGCCTGCTGTTGAGATCACACCAACTGTTCCTTGGACTCAGCCGTGTGTGCCTGTCCAGGTTGGGGTGCACCCATTTGATGTGCAGATTCAGACGGAGGGATTAGGTCCGACTTCACATGCCTGGGGATCTGCCACGGCCCTGTTAGGTCTTGAGCCTTCTCAGTTTTTGAAATTGCAACCACCGCATGTGATTGGTACAGACAAGCTGGCTGCCTTACGTCATCAGTTTCTGCATGTTGATGATCGTGTCAAGCTCTTGGATCGTCAGCAGGAATGTATGGCAGATGATGAACTTCGTTTTCATTTGAATGCCATCGTGACCAGTTATGCTCAGAGTCATGAAACTGGACGCATGTCGTACTCAGGTTGGCCGCTGGTACTTGATCCGCTGATCTCAGCCACTTGGATTGATGATAGAATGCCTGTTGCTGAATGGTGCAAAGCTCACCCAGAAGTCCTTCACAACCAACGCCAGGTGTTGGGCATCTTTAGGGTGTCCACACATTGGGTCCCAGTGCAGTTTGTTCCTGTTGGGCAACATGTGAATATTTTCACTTGGGATTCTCCGGATGTCTCACATGATGGTTTGAATGGGGTTTTAGAGCTCATGGCCAAGTCGTTTGGATTTGCGAAGTGTCTTGTCACCCGATATCAACGCCTCTTCTTTACCAGTGTCCATTGTGGGGCTTTGGCAATTCATTTCATTCAACATGTTGTGTTTGGCACACAATTGCCCACAAGCCCGCTTGAAGCAGCTACTGTGCATGCCCAACTCAGGGTGAAGTTTGTTGAGGGTCTTGGTCCGCACACGGTCCCACGTCCATGGGTTTGGGGAAATGGTGACAATGATGATGATCAAACTGAGCGCAATTGGCCCTCTGCAGAGCCTTCTCCCACCAACTTCTCTGACGTGCATGGTGACACTGGTGCCGCTAGCTCTGGTGTAGGTTCACGTATTGTCCCCGTTGCTGATGCAGGAGCTCATGAATGCATTTCCATTGATGACCGCATCATGCTGTTTGCTGCGCATGGAAGGGATATGGCAGACGATGAAATGAGATTTCACCTGCAAGTCCTGATTGACAAACGCAATGACAGACGGGTGAGGGAACGTTTGCTGCTTCCTGTGATGCTTCCCTTTGAGCCGTTAAATTTTTGGAACTGGGACGAGATTGGTCACATCATGACTGAAAGGTGGTGTCAAACCATTCCTGACTTTTGTTCTGCCAACATTCAGCTTGTCTCTGTCATGTGGATTGATGAACATTGGATTCCCCTTTGGTTTGTGCCTGGTGGAAGGGTGCTTGTGGTCCACACGTTCAATGATCCGCTTGATCGTGATATCGTTGAAGGGAAGTTACGATGGATGGGTCTTCACCTTGGTTTTGAGGATGTGGTGATTCATTATGTCCCTCATGGACTGCCTGAACATCGGTTGTGCGGAGCTCATGCACTTGCTTTCCTTGCTCATATCATGCTTGATGTGCCGTTGCCTGACACTGTCACTGAACTTGACTTCATGTGCACGAACATGCGTGCAGCTTTTGTGCAAGCTATGTATGAAAATCGAGTGTGCCGATGTCCCATTTTGTGGGGTGCTGGTGGTAATGGTGGGTTGATGAAAGCTTTGGCTGAAGAACTGATGAAGCATGGGGTGCCTGGTGATCAGGCTGAGACTCGCTCTGCCCAAGCCATTCGATCCATCGGAAGTGAGCAGGTGATTCTTGCTTTGCAGCAGAAACAGCCCTGGCGCCAATTGAAAGCCCTTGCCACCAATGCGAGCTTCAAACTGGTCTTACCGTCGGAACTTGCCGCTGCAGTCTCTGAAAATGGATCAAAAGCAGTTGGGAAGCGTCAACAGAAGCAACGACCGCCTCCGGGTTTGCCGACACCCATTGAGCTTGATCCAAGCAAACTTCAGGTCCTTGAAGGCACGTTTCGAGTTGGGTCCACCGTCTTGCCGCAATTGACAGCTCAGCAGATAGGTCCGGTTAGCTCAGGGTTTGTTCTCATGAATGCACAGGATGCCGAACTGTATCTTAGCAGTGGTCAGATTGTGTCCCAAGAGCCTCTGGCGTTGGTTGTTTTTCATCGAAGGGATGTTCAGCTTCAGACTATGCTTTCTCTGACTCCTTGTACTGTTCCGTGCAGGTGTTTGATCGACAATGAGCCCATTTTGGCTGATGCCACACTTGTTCAGATTGGCACAGGTCAGGTTGAGAAGTTTGTGTGCAGTGACCTGGTCACCATTGACTCGCCGGATGTCCGAACCATCCAGCTCACGGTTTTCCGTGATGAACTTGGAGACAGTTGGGAGAACTTTTGCAAAGCCCCCATCAAAAACATTGTGGCATTGTTTCCTGATCTCAAGCGATGCAATTCTACTGCTTGCTCATGTCAGGCCTGGCACAATGAAGAAGGTTTGAACATTCGTGAACCCATTCTTGACCTTTGGAAGCGGCAATTTATGAAGTATGGATTCAAACCAGTCGAAGCAAGCAAAGCTGACTTCTTTGTGGTGTCGATCAGGATTCCTTTGTGTCTTCTTGACAGGATCCTTCGGCGAAGTGGTCAAGGTGGGGCTTATGTTGAGCCTCGCAGTGCAGACGGCAAACAGGTTCTTGATGAGTTCATGGTGATTTGGACGCCGAAGCATACGTTGCAAAGTCTGCAGCACATTCGTCAGGTTAACCCTGCAGTGGTTGGGCTTGTTCGTGTGGGTGATCGCCGAGGTCTTCGAGTCCCGGCTTCCCAGGCACTTGATGTGCACAAAGCGGTCAAACCTGACACGATGTTTCTTCCCCAGGGTGTCCGCCTTCAGTTTGTGGTGGGTCCATTCCCATTTGGTTTGGATCGTCAAGGTGTAGCCAAGACTATGAAGCTGATTGGGTGGGAGTGTAAGCCTTTGCAGCCTGCGTCTCCACAGCCTGGGAAAGGTGCAATGTGGTTAGTCCAAGCAGTGGATGATCCGCCCAATGCAATTGTACAGACTTCTCATGGGGAAATCTTAATCACCAAGCACAAGGGCAGTGAGTCTAAAGCCAAAGTTCTTGAGGTTCCTCCCATTGCTGCTGCTTCTACCTTGGCGTTGTGTGGTAGTACTGTGAGTGGAAGTGATGATCCCTGGTCGAAGAAAGATCCTTGGGGAGGCTATCAGCCGACGTCCAAGCCTGTGTCGCCTCCTGATGCCACTGCGAGTCTTCAGCAGCTTGAAACGCGAATTCAGTCTGCCATTCTTGCAAAAATGCCACAAGCAATGGAACAGGATGACGTTCCTGACAGGTTGTCGGTGTTGGAGACGCAGTTTCAGCAGATGATCCATAAACAGAACCACATGGAGTCTCAGTTTGTGGAGTTTTCCGCCCAACAGACGCAACAAGTCTCCTCCTTGCAGACTCAAATGAATACTCAGGTGCATCAAATGCAAGGCCAGTTGGAACAGCAGAACCAAAGTATCCAAGCCATGTTTGAAACGCAGCTTGCGCACATTCGTGGGTTGTTGTCAAAGCGATCACGTGATGACGGTGAATGAGGGTTTGGGCATGGATGGTTTCATCTTATCCTGTGTTTGGTTTGTTTGATGTGCTTGCCAATGCATTGGTGGATGGCCATCCTGGTGCCCTTTCTTTTTGTGGGGTTTGTGGCTGTGTGCCGCAGTTCACATGGACGTTGCAGGGGCAATGCTGTTGTCCCCCGTCTTTGTGCATTTCTTTTGATGATTCGTATTGGGGAAGCGACCAATCCTGGTCCTGACATGGACACTTTTGTCCTTGGGGTTGCCAACCCTTCAGGGTTGCGAAGCAAAGCACCATATGTTGCAACGCATATGAGCTATGGAGACGTTTGGGCCCTGAGTGAAACTCACCTCTGTGCTCAGGGGGTTGCTGATTTTAATGCTGGCTTGAAATTTGCTGATGCTCCTTTTCAACCGTTGCTTGGTGGATGTCCTGTCCCTGCTGCCAAAACCAATGCTGGAACTTGGAAAGGGGTTGGAGTTTTGTCCAAGACTCCGGTGCGTAAACTCCCGCACTCTTGGCCTGATGATGTTGCACAGTCTTCCCGTGCCTTGATTTTTACTACACTGGTGGATGACTTTTGGTTGTCAGGTGGAGTGGTCTATGGTGAGCCTGAGAGTCATTTGTATCCTGATCGGTTGAGGCATACGGAAGCTCTTCTGCAAGAAGTGATTGGCTCAATTTGTTTCTTGAGTGCTGGTCCGAGGTTTGTGGCCGGAGATTGGAACGTGCATCCAAACGAGTTGCCTGCTTTTTCCCAACTTGCCCAGGCTGGCTTTCGTGATTTGCAAGATTTAGCTGAAGAAAGGTGGGCCATTAGGCCTCAACCTACCTGTAAGCATCGGACACGGAAGGATTACTGCTTTGTTTCCCCTGAACTTCAAGCGCTTCTGTGTGATGTTCAGCTGGTGCATGATCTTTGGCCGGACCATAGCATCTTGCAAGGACGCTTTCAGCGCTTGAAAATGAGTATTCCCAAAGACGTTTGGAAAATGCCTGTTCCTTTTCCTTGGCCGGTCAGTTGGCAGTTACCTGATGACCTGTGGAAGTCCTTTGATGGAAACCCATCCTCCAAATATGCCCACCTTTGGCAAACTCTTGAGCAGGCTGCCGAGCAAGCACTGCCTTTTGTTCCAAGTAAACATGTGAAAGGACGTGCGCAGACCTCTGGCACTTCTCAGGTGTTTGGTGGACGAGTTGCTCCAGTTCGTGTGGGTCGTAGGGGTGATTTCCAGCCACAGTTCCATGGTGCATCTGTTCGTCATGCACAGTGGGTTCGTCAAGTCCGCCGACTGCAAGCTTATGTACGTAGTGTTCAAGCTCATGGTGTTGACTGTCAATATGCTCAAGATGTTTGGATGTCCATTGTCACGGCAAAGGGATTCCCTGGGGGATTTCGCTCATGGTGGTATGATTGTAAGTCTAAGCCCTTTGGTGTCCCTAATGTCTTGCCTTGGTCTGCTCCTGGGTGTGAGATAGCTCGAGGCCTGTTTGAAACCATGGTGGTTGAAGTCAGGTCACTTGAAGCCAAGCTCAAATCCACGTCACGACAGTATGCTCGGCTTAGGAGGGCGAAGAATCCAAATGTGCTTTTCAAAGACCTCAAAGATTCTCCTGCCAATGGAGTTGATTTCTTGTTGAAGCCGCTTCAGTCCAAAGTTGTTGCAGTTAACGAGGATGCTTCTCTTACCTTGGAGCCCCCACAGCCGTGGGTGACGGATGCCCCCATTTTCAGTAATGGTAAGCAACTTGTGCTGATCCATGTTGAGCCTGACTGTCTGTGGGTTGACTTGGATTCGTGTGTGCCGGTTGGAAGCCTTGTGTCGCAGCTGAAGTCGACAGGCACTAAGCATGCTTTGGAGCAAGCCTTTCTTAGTGAATGGCGTCTTCGCTGGGATAGACATAAAGATGTGCCTGATGACCGTTGGGAAACCATTCTGTCATTTGCTCGACGCCACTTGCCCAGACGTAGCCTTGAATGGCCTGCTTTGACTGCTGATTCTCTGATGCAAGTGATCGGCCGCAAAAAGCCTGGATCTTCCAGTGGTTTAGATGGTGTTTCTCTTGTTGATTTGAAGAGCATGCCGAGAGCGGCACATACAGCATTTGTTCACATGTTCTCTGAGGCTGAAACTACGGGTGTCTGGCCAGATCAACTGTTGATTGGAAAGGTAGCCTGCCTTGCCAAGAAGGAGCACCCCCAGGACGTCCTGGATTACCGCCCCATCACCATTTTGGGGCTCTTGTATCGTTGCTGGGGGTCGTTTCATGCGAGACATGCCATCCGCCAGTTGGAAATGGTGTTGCCTGACACACTTTATGGCAGCAGGCCAAGTCGATTTGCGGGGCAAGTTTGGTGCCAGTTATTGTGGGCTGTGGAAGATTCCCTTTCCTCAGGTGTGGCACTGTCCGGAGTCTTTGCAGACATTCAGAAAGCGTTCAATTGCTTGCCGCGATTAGTTGTACTTGAGGCTGCTGCCTTGTTGGGAATCCCGTTTTCACTTTTGGTTGCTTGGGCAGGTGCTTTAGCGCAGCTTGGCAGGCGATTTCAAATTGGTCAAAACCTTTCCTCTGCTGCCTACAGTGTTACTGGGCTCCCTGAAGGCGATGGATTGTCTTGTCTTGGCATGGTGATAGTGGATATGCTTTTTCACTTGTGGCATGGATTCTTCTTTCCGATGGCCCAACCTATCTCCTATGTTGACGATTGGACCCTCCTGACCGCAAACCCTGCTTTTGTTGCTGGTAGTGTGCAGTGTCTGCATCGTTTCACTGATGCATTAGATTTGCAGCTTGACATGAAGAAAACTTGTGCCTGGTCTGTGTGTGCTCACGGACGACGTCTTCTGAAGTCACAAGGCTTTGCCGTGGTTCATGGTTGTCGGATGCTAGGTGCTCATGTACAGACCACCCGTAAGCATACCAACTCCACACAGATGGACCGGATTAATGCAGCTTCTGGAATTTGGGCGCGACTACGGTTGTCTGCGAGTGCCTACAAACACAAGATTCGTGCCATTCGTACTGCTGCATGGCCAAGATGCCTTCATGCTATCTCTGCTACCACCATTGCTTTGCAGGCTTATGGCACCCTCCGCTCTGGTGCGATGAGAGGATTGGGAGCCGATGGTGCTGGGTGCAACTCAATGCTACATTTAGGCCTCATTGAACAGCCTACTACTGACCCCCATTTCTTTGCGATTGTACAAACACTGCGTATGGTCAGAGACTGTGGCATTGCTGATGTGGTTACATCGGTGCTGGGTGGCATTGCTCATGGAGAAATTTCTGGGGTCGTTAATGGAATTTCCTCAACTCTTCTCACAAGAGTGCAAGCCCTTGGTTGGCATATTGATGATGACCATAGGCTGTGTGACTCCTTTGGTGCATTTGCGTTATTTGAAGTGAGCATGGAAGAGCTTCTCTGGCGGATGGAATATGCTTGGTTGCGTGTGGTTGCTGCTGCAGTCTCCCACCGGCCTGGGTTGGTGGACCTTGACCAGGTGGATCCTCGCCGTACCAGGCTCCTTCTTTCAACACTGTCCAATAGTGATCAGGCTTGTTACAGGAAATTGCTGAATGGGGCACACATTACTCAAGAGTGCATGCATTATTGCCAAGAATCCGCCAGTGATGTTTGTCTTTTCTGCCAGAGCACAGACTCCAGGTATCATCGCTTTTGGTTATGCCCTGCTTTTGATGACTGTCGTACTGAGGTGAGCCCTGCACTTTTTGCGGCTGTCCCATCTCTTCCTGAATGTGTGACTGCATATGGCTGGGCATTGAAGCCATCTACGTTCGAGGAGTGGTATCAATATGTTGGGTCCCTTGATTCCCCCGTGATGCCTGGGCGCTTGCCTCCAGGTGACAAGGTGGTGCATGTTTTTACAGATGGTAGCTGTGCAAACCCTCACTATCCAGATTTGCGCTTTGCATCCTGGGCCATTGTGGTGGCTGATCCCTCCCAGCAGTGTGATGCTGCTATCTTGGACTCGGGGGTATTACCTGGGGTGCGCCAGACCTCGGTCAGAGCAGAACTCTTTGCTGTGTATCGGGCCATCCGACTGGCAACGATCAGTGGAGTTCCCTTGCATATTTGGTGTGACTGCCAGGCGGTAGTAGGTAGGTTGCAACGACTGCTGCAGGGGGGGAAAGTTCGTATCAATTCACCGAATGCGGACCTCTGGCTCATGATCGAGAATGATTTGCGGTCCGTCCCACATGGTAGGGTTGGTATCACTAAGGTGTTGGCTCACAGATCGGTCCAAACTGCAAGCACTGCTCTGGAAGAATGGTGTTTTCAACACAATCAGTTTTCCGACCATGCTGCAGCGATGGCCAATGTGCGCCGCCCAGCTGCATTCCGGGATCTGCTTTCGAGGCATATTCAGGCTTGTACCTTGGTTGATAACTGGAATACTAGCATTCAAAGGGTTTTGGTCAACATTAGCCATAGGGTCTTGCAAATTGAGCGACCGGCTCCTGTGCTCTGTTTTGAACCTTCAATTGAAGTTTGTGCTCCGCAGTGGACACCCCTTCCTTCATTGGCTCATTTGCCAAGTGGTGCTGTGAGATGGTACGGTGACCATTTGGTTAGGTCACTGGTCAGTTGGTGGTGGGATGTTCTTTCTGGGGCCACTGGGCCTGTATTTTGGGTCTCACATATTCAATTGTTTATTGATTACACAAGTGCGACTGGAGAAGCAGGCCCAATGAAGCTTATTTGTTGGAAGAATGGCTCCGACCTTCCTTTGCAGGGTTTGCGATCTTATCCATTTAAGCGCAGAGTCCAATGGTTTGCCAAAGTCCTGAAGGAGATACTGCGACATCTGAATATCCCGGTTGTTTACAAATATTGTAGACCTGAATCTGAGATGTTGGCGATGTTTTGCGGCAGTATGGCCATCCCATGGCCGAAAGGACGCTTGGTGCTGATCGATAAGTGGCTTCGCACTTTTTCTGACCAGACCTTTAGGAGGCAAACTAAGGCTTTGGATGGATTACCGGTTGCTCAGAGGAACTTTCTGTTTCCTGAGGTGTTTCTCACGTCCTGTCGCTGAAGCGCCTGAAAGTGGGCTGCTTTCGTGATCTAAAGCAGCGCGTTGTGGAAATGGTTAGAAATGGTGGTTTGGAACATTTTTTATTTTTCTATATATTGGGAATAATAATCCCAACTGACTAATATTTTTCAGAGGGGTTGAAACCACCAACCAGTTACTTTTTGGACGTCCGTACTGATACTTGTGCTGATACTTGTGAACTAACCGGCATCAAAATGGGGATTGGAGTTTTAAATGTCTATCCCCGCTGCATGGTGGGTAATTTCCCGATGATAAATCATGGTTTGAAGATTAGTTAGGGGAGTTATACACCCAATATTTTGGTGGCGATGATCACAATCCAGTATGGTAATCCCGTTCTCAATCAACAAGTAAAAAGGAACGATATGGGGCGTTGAACACTGTTCAATTGAAGATGGGACATGTGTGATATGTCACCTTTCAAAATGGTTGAGAACCTTGCTTATGATCAGGTCACTCATTGCGAATGACCCCCAGTTGGGATGGGATATGGAGTCAATGTTTCACACATCACGAGGAGGAGAATTGCCATCCTGATCACATAGAACTAAAGTATACATATATATATATAAATAGTCATACTAGATGAGGTTTCCAAACAAGTCCAGATATAAACACATACACACATTTTTCCGGACTTGGGAATGCTTCAATCTAGACAGACGACAAAAACATCAAGACATACACTCAATTCAACCATGAACTTGGATAAAGTACGAACGTGTTGATAGTCAGTTACTATTCTTTCCAACTGAGGGATCGTCCGGACATAGTATAGACTGTATCCATATTTCAGAAAATATTGATTCTTTAGGCCAAACATGAGCCAAAACTGAACATATATATAATCATAATCATATATACATATATATATATAATCTTATATATATATATATATCAAATATCCCACTAGTTTGAGTTTGAACATGGATCAATAATAGATCTGACAGGTGTATCTAACAGAAATTGCCATCTGAACATGTACTGTCCTCTGTGAAAGCAGGAAGTCTAATCAGATGGAAGCACAATGGAACTTGGGAACCATAAAGACACATAATATTAGAAAAAAAACAATCAGTATCAACCGGTTTCATTTTTTGAACAACCAAGGACACATCCTTTGAACAAATAATTGAACATAATGAACAATACACACAATAAACATGACACAACAGGATGACAAACAATCTTTTGGGGGATGTGCCCAGCAGGATTCCCATCAAGGTCCTTTTAAACATGATAACCACACGTGAAACGCACACGAGAGAAAATAACATCAGAATAAACATGATAAACAAACGGGGAGGTACCCTGACGCAAATAATAACATTTTCTTTAGTTTTGTCTCACAACTCCAATGAATGACTGCAGTTTGGCCTACCCTCAATGTTTTTCTATTTTCTAAATTAGATCCATATGAATATCGAAAAACACTGGTTTCCTTTCAATATAAGATAATATGTATATGTACATACATACATGATATATATATACATTATATATATACATTATATATACATTATATATATACATTATATATATACACACATTATATATATATATATACATTATATATATATATATACATTATGTATATATACATTATATATACACATTATATATATACATTATATATATATACATTATATATATACATTATATTTATATATATACATTATATATATATATATATTATATATATACATTATATATAATATATACATTATATATATAGATATTATGTATATATGTATATATATATATATATCGATCGCAAACATTTGTGTGGATCCTAGGAAATATCATAAACTCCACACAACGTGGCACATCGGTCGAAACTCCAGCGCCAGGAGGGCGGCCGCGCCAGCACCCTGAATGCCACCATGGAGCGATTGGCCGTGGCGGAATTTGCCGACAAGATGCAACAGGCGGGTGCTATCCATGGATTGGTTGGGATACCCTCTGGTAAACTAACATAACTATGGAAAATCACCATTTTTAATGGGAAAATCCACTATTAATGGCCATTTTTACCAGAGGATAGTTGGAACCGGTTTACCCTTGTGGTAAACATACAAAAAACCATGGACAATCACCACTTTTAGTAGGTAAATCAGCTATTTCTATGGGCCATTTTCCATAGCTATGTTAGTTTACCGGAGGGTAAGCCCCGATGAAAAATGGGAAAATTGAAAAATCCTGATGGTTTCCGGTGTAGATTTTCCCGACTAAACCAATCCATTGATTGGTGGTTTCGAATGTAAGAAATGCTGGGTTTTCGATTTTCGAAAAATTGGATGAATGTGGTAAACCAATGCCATAAACCATTCTATAAAAGTATCACAGGTTGCATCAACCATCCCCTTAAAATTTTGAATTATTGGGTTTACCACATTATTTTTAGAAACCCAATAATGTGGATATACCACTATAAGGATTGCATAACTATAGGCGGTGGTTATACCACTATAGGCGGTGATATATTTGGATTGCATAACTTGTGCCATCAACACCAGTTGTTTCTGACGGGTTTCTTATGATCAGTTCGCTCAGCACCGACGCTGGTCACAATCGCCAAAATCTGGGGCGACACTTCCAATCAACTGGGGATACCCTCTGGTAAACATACAAAAAACTATGGAAAATCACCATTTTCAATGGGAAAATCCACTATAAATGGTGATTTTCAATAGCTATGTTAAATTACCAGAGGGTATGTTTTTGCCATTTTTTGCCAAATGGACGTTTACTTGGGATGAAGATGATGAAGGCATGAAGGGATGAATATGAGGCCCAATCGACATGGGTTTTTGTTGAAGTGGCTGAAGCAACCCGCAACGACTCTGGCTTCCCGACTCTGTCTGAATCGCCCCGTATTTGGAGACTCATCAGACGCATCCGAAGTAGATAGGGCCCGGGTCCTATTTTTGTCCACGGGGAAGTATCCCATCTACAATGGTTTGATATGGTTTAATATGGTTTAATAATCCCATCACCCTAATATTCAACACCCCATAAATGGCCCCAATTATGTGAAAATTCACTAAACCATGGTTTTGTTTAGGGGTGGTTAATATTGGGGGGAAGGGATTATAGTTTGCTTGGGCATACCCAGTATACTCACAGGTCCCTACTACGAGTCGTCTCGGTTGGTTCGCAACAGCAGTTTTGCTCGTTAGAGTGCCATCATTGTTTGTAGGTTGTGTATAAAGAAGTGCACAAAAACAATATGTATATATATATACACATATTCATAGTCTACATCGTCTATATAGATAGTAATTATATATATAATTATATATTATATACAGATAGTATATAGAAATTATATCATATTACATGTAATTACGACTATACTGTATATATATACTATACACACACACACCAAGGAATCCAAATGCAGGAAAGTTAGCACCACGGTTGATCACCATGAGTTCTGGTTCGACAAGTCAGGTCTTGGGGCGTTTCGAAAGTGTCCAAGACGTCTTGGTGATGTGCCTGGTGCGCATGCTCTCCTGTGGAAACAGGCGGAGCTAGGATGGAGATTGGTGAATGGATGGTGGATCGATAGGGCATTTCTATGTATAGAAATGATCACATATCACACATATTGTCATTATACACACATATATTAAGTGTATATATATATGATTCAACCACCCAACTATGTTGTTTTGTTTCCGGCTAGCATGTTTGCCCAAGGCAAAAAAGGATGGCAGGCCCAACGATTTGTATGTATAGATGACTATAGATGTATGTTGTACATAAGCATTTAGTATAGATGACTATAGATGTATAGATATGTATATATATGCACCAGGCCCTGCCACCCCCCCCCTCCCCCCCCATATGGGATGGGTCCCATATACTGGTCCCATATGAGATCTTCCCCCTCCCCCCCTGTGGTGTGGTGGGGG
>Ga0126342_10009774_pt1 | contig 17178 bp, 17 predicted proteins | sample Cyp1metagenome_FD_92528 | JGI IMG/M metagenome (GOLD analysis project Ga0126342, IMG submission 92528) | Coral microbial communities from Lord Howe Island, Old Settlement Bay, Australia - Cyphastrea 1 metagenome | ecosystem: Host-associated > Invertebrates > Cnidaria > Coral ... | reverse complement strand
TTGGTTAAAAAAACGCTGTAAATTACAGTGTTTTTGGCCACCTGACCCTCAAAAACCATGGTATTTGCAGTGGTTTCTGCTTCTCACCGCGCAAAAACACTGTAAATAACAGCAATTTCGCCGGTTTTTCATGTTTTTCGTTATTTTTTGAACTGCCTTGGTCCGCTATACATGGCTATCAAATTCTTCGCGGTTTTTTTTCCGACAATCAGTACTTTCGGATGTTTTTGGTCTCAATGGCTGACATCATTGGCAGTTACGAGCGGCTGCCCAACGATGCGGTGCGGGCGGTTGCCGTCGCGAAGCGACGTGAATAATGAATAATGGATGATAACAGATGCATGGGTCATTGTCATTGATATATAAAAGTAGCGGATGATATGGACCACCCAAAACTGTTTTAAATTATTATACAAATTATCAACACCCCAGACGGTTGAATACTGACGATTGTCAAGTGAGTGCGTTGATTGCTGTGCAAAAAGTTGCCCATACCATCCCATACCCACATAAATATGAAAAGCCCATGGTTTCGGCAGGAAAAAATCCATACATAGTACGTAGTTATAAATTAAATGGTGGATGTTCCAAGCCGATATGTATAATAATTATCTATCTCAAATTGCTGGTGGATAACAGTCTGACAAGTGGACAGGAAACGCGCAGGAGCAGCCCCATGGCTGATGCCACATCTGCCCAGTTGAAGGCATCCTTGATGTATTCCTTCTTGGATGGTGCAGAGAAGATCCGGCACAAGAACCTCGACTGAGATGGCTAAAGCTTTCGAATGGATCGGGATCCAAAGGATGCCTAGAAGATCCTAGAAGCGTGCCTCACTTCACATCCAAGTAGCACAAGTTTCAGCAAAATACTGGTAATATTGGTAACTTGGTAGTACTACAGCTCATGCTTCCAGACTGCAACTGAGGAGCTCAAGAAAAAAGATGAGATCGAATGTTGTCTCCAAAAAGGCGAACGTTTGTCCATAGGTGATTGGCTCCTGTTCTCCAAAATGAGGGCAGGTTTTTTTTTTCAACTGATGTTGGAACTGTGTCAGCACTCAGGCTCCTGGCTAAGCTGCATATTTGTCACGAAAACACTCAGGATCACAATCACCTTGGCGCAAGCGAGATTTGACAGACATGCTGTAGATTGGGGAGATGATTGCGATGTCAAGCCCAAACCCGTCACCTCTACAAACAAATCAGGTTTAATTACTCCAGCTGGGGGTGAAATATTGTTTTGACTGACAACGTCTCGAAGCAAAACCACTTGCGGTACAGTAATGTCATGCACTTGCCTGACTAATCGTGACTACACTTCCCAATGACAAGCTTCCTTCATCGTCTGTGAAATCCACCAAGCAGCTCCTGAGAGTGAGCTTCGCTAGTAACCCCCAAGACGTGTTCAAGAGCTAAAAGCCTCGAGGATCCTCAAAGGGAATGGTTTGGTGCGTCTGAAAATGGAATATCATGGGGAAACGAATCTGAATCTACCCCATCATTCTTAAGGGTACCCGATTTTCAACTATTTTCAGACAAAGCCACTTAACAGGTTGACTGCAGCCCAAGCATCTGCTCGAGTGTGGATCCTCCAAGACTTCCCAAACTCGCTCGCAACGACCCCGACCTCGCTCGCTTGTTTTCGCCCGTCCCCCATGGCACCAGTTATGGCACCCGCCAGCGAAAGCCTTGGTTCTTGCAGCTGGGCGGCGCAGAAGCCGATGCATTGGCAGGTCGTCCTGCGGCAGGTCCTTAGCGCAACTGATTTGAAGTTGTGGGATGTCCTGGGATGATGCAAACGTCAAAACCTGTCAAAAATTGTCAAAACATACAAAAAACTGAAACATCGTGAAGAGTTGATGTAAATTGACTGACACCTAGAATGGCCCTCTCGATGCATACACATGTACAATATTATATTTATATAATAATATATAATATTGATCAATACTGCACAATACCAAACTGTTTGCAAGAAGGCAAGGCATCCCGTACATCAGGATGTGGAATTCTATGGTGTCTGCAAAGAAAGCTTTGCATATCTTTGCATGTATCCAAGCGCCGCGAAGCCACACCGGGGTCGATAAGCTGCGAGGCCAGTCTTAGGTCAAGACTGCGAACCTCAGAGGACGACAGTGCAGTGGCTGTCTAAGTCTACTGAGTCTACTGAACTCCTCCCTTGCGCAAGAGAAACCAAGAGAACCCATTTGTCGTCACTTCCCGAGGGTTCACATGTTCACATGTCATGTCTACAATGTCATTTGGGCGGTGTTCAAAACCCTCTGACGATTCCTGTATACTCCCATTCGCTTCCGCGAAAGGTTCCGCACATCTTCCGCGGTGTGGGTTTTGGCTTCCACGGGTGCATCTGTGTTGACTTTCTCTTCCGCGGAGCTTCCGCGACGGTATTGTTCACTTTAAAGTTCATCACTTTGTTCTTTACATGTCCATTTGAACTGGGGCAGGAATATCGCACACGGTTGGTATAATCATTGTGTAGCGGTGTGCCAACTTGGAGAGCAGCAGCACTGCAGCAGCTGATTATCACAGTATATCACAGTGGTTTTACGATATGGATATGAAATGATATGAACAACGAAAACTCAAGCCCTACACCTGGTGGACCAAAATCATTTTATATCATATATGCTCTTCCGCGGGTCTTCCGCGAAGCGACTGGTAAACACAGGTTCCGCGAGACCTTTCGCGGGGCTTCCGCGACTGCAGTGCCAGCTTCTGCGAAGGTATTGGAGTTGACGAGTTTAACTAAACTCCTCTTGGGGGTTTTGATCGCTGCTCATTTAATGTCATTAAATTACAATTATAATTATGTAATATTATGTACATATATTACAATGTACATGCATTTTGTTTTTAATGGTTTTTCCTACCTCACTCTGTGCTTCTCAGAGGAGCCTTTCCAGCTTTTCGATTTGGCCGCAAGGGCACAACCTGAGGAGGGCGATTATGTCCTCTCCAGCGAGTACCCACCAATCTGAGCTACATTGTCATGAATTTCCATGGCTCACCAGGCTGCCAAATGGATTTTCGGCACCCTTCTTGGGATCGGGCGGAAGATTCATCGTTCATTTCCCTTGGCTCGGCCTCAAAAAGTCAGTTGCTGGCTTGGACTTTTGAGTGGCACAGTTGCCGGCTAAGATTTTTTGAGCAGTGTCCACACATGTCCACACCTAGAGACCCCGTATGTTCCCCCCACATCCTGCTGCTTACAAGAAGCCTTTTCCATGACGTTGAAGGGAACCATGTGCTGACGCAACGACGATGAACTAGGCACATGCGGTAGCTCGTCCTGTCCTGGGCTCGTCTGGGCAGCTGGTTGATTCAACCGGATGTATATTGTGCAACTCTGTAAATTGATCTGTAAATTGTGCAACTCTGATGATGCAGCTCATCTGCAGTTCTCTACACATCTCACGTATTCTCACTACGCCTACCGCCAAAATGGACGGGATCCGCCGCAGGTCCTCTTCCACTGAGAGAGGAGACTTGCCGCTTCAGGGTGGGCACGGGCTGCACTTTGTCTTTGCCCGAAAGTTCTGCCAAACAAGCATCCACCTGCACACTGCAAATCATACATCAATCTCTCCTCATCTCTCTGATGCTTCACATTGTATTTGTATGTATTTGTGCTATTGGGATCTATATATTATATAGCGGGATCCATTGCGATCTGTTGGGATCTGTTGGGATCTATTGTGATTCATCATGATTCATCTGTAGATACTAAGCCATCCATTTTCACGTCTTTGCATGTCCAGTTTGACAACACTGTTTGGCTCCCTTAGGCTCCCCGTGGCATCCACAGCACCATAAAGGCCTTCTCCAAAATCCGATCGAGGCGCAATTCAATCGCCACCATCTCACTGGGGATGGAGCCTGAGCTGAACTCAGTCAACCAGTGAGGGAGAGTGGGTGCATGGTGCTGCAAGTTTCCCACCTGGAGGCGGAATCATCGGTGGTGCCTCGAAAGCTCTCCTAAGCGCGACACAAAGTGAGATGAAGTGAGAATGCTTTTTGGTGTTTTTTTGTCCGCACTTATGCCCCATGAATCTGGGATTCAACTGATATACATTCCATCAGTGGCCGCCGGCATCACTCAGCACACATAGCTCGGGCAATTCACTTTCTGCTGAGCGGTCTCTTTGCATCTGTAAAATTCTGTAAATGCAAGCAGATGCAAGCAGGGGACGACTTCGGAGACGACCGAAATTGTGGGTTTGCCTTCTTCTCAGGGGCACCCACATCATCGACAGATTGTACCGATTGTACCCGCCTTAGCTCTGGCATGGATGTCCAATGCATAACAAAAAAAAACAAAAGCCGAAGTTCTTAAAACTTAAAAGTGCTGAAAGCTGCAGCCATAGCCTGCTAAGAGCCCAGCATTGCCATGTTTGATCGCCCAAACGTGACGAAATGAATGCCCTAGCGTACACCTATGCCTGTGTTTGCACCTATACAAGGGCCTCCAACTAAAGGAGTTCAAAGATGCGGTTCATACGCTCATGGGCTAAGGATGGCAAAGCTGACCCATGAATATCACCGTGAATCTGTGCAGGGAGTGTCCTTCAGCATATCGAGCCCGATGGCTACCCAAAGAACTAAGAAGCTGCTGACATACAAGCCATCCAACCTGGCCTGCACAGCTACCATCATATCCATCACAATCATACACAGTCACCAGCAACAATTCGTATGGTTTTACATGGTTTTACAATCAAATGATCACTTCAAGAAGTGGTTGAAGATGGCGTCGCCTGTGCTGGCTTCTCCTCATCAGAAGTCTGTCCTCCATGACGTTACCAGTGGTTTGCCAAGCAGTCACAGCCGACATCAGCTGACACTCCTCCCACTGACAGCTCTTCAACTGCGCCGGCAAAGATCTCCTTGATAACCATGAGCCTGAGAGATGAATCGCCAGCGACATCACTGGGACATTATAGCAAACATATCCGAATCCTGGTGCTCAGAATACCTGGGTACCAGGGGTGAAAATCAGAATGATTTTTTACATTGCATATTCATCTACCCATGTTTATGCTGTCTGGTCTTGACCAATAGTGGACATAGATGGAAATCAACCTGCAAGGAACCCCTTCCGCCGAATCCCTGCATGCGGGCTATTTTTTGCTTCCGAAGCAATAGGGCAAGTCGGCCATTCTTCATATTCCACACCAGCACCGACTAATCGAAAAAGATGTTGCCAACTATGCTTCGTGACAGCATTCAGAAATTCATCAGTGGCAACTGCCACTTTGGAAAGGGACAGGATGACGGCGGGCATTGTATACTCCGTTTCACTTCTCAAGCGGATGACAGCTTAACAAACTCAACATAATTCAACTCAATCAATGCGACGCCCTGTGCCTGAAATGTGCACCGCCCGAGACTCTTAAATATCGGGCAGGCATTGAAACTCACTGCTCAAGCGGAGCTCAAAGGACCAGCCTGCACTCGCCTGGTGGCACAATGCAATGTCAGAATGCTGCAATGACCTTGACACGGCCAGGGTGATAGGACATATTTATATTATACAGTATATATATATATATGCACATGTGTATATATATGTGTGTGTGTGAAGAACCTGGCTAACATTTTAAAGCAGCAGGCCTGAGCGTGATAGTCATCAAGTGCCTGTAAATTGAAAGTCACAAGTGATCACAAGTGCATACAGCTGCATACACGTATATACCGTATACAAGTGATTAGTTCCAGTCACAAAACCAATCGGTTGTGCGCCTTCTACGATGAATAGGAGGAAGGGCCCACCTGGCACAGCGAACTAGTCTGCAGCTGTCAGGCCATGCCACTATTGGATCTACCACTGGCTCGAAATACTGGAACTTGCTGGCGTTGCAGTTGTGGTACCATCTATACATCAAACCAGGGCTAGATTCTTCTACTCCTATATTCCCTTCAAATTTGAAAGTGAGATCAAAATAGTGCTGAAATATGATGAAATTGTGAAGCACGTTCCTGGCATTCTCCCTTGGACTGATGGCCTTGGGGTAGTCCCCCTCTCTGCTGGTCTTGAATGCCAAAGATGCGGCCTCCGCTGCGAAGCGTTGCAATGTTTCCATCAACGTCACGGCGTTCGAACGTAGGCGTGGTGTGCATTACGCACGATTTTTATCGATTTTCATGGTGCAGACGCATGCAAACGCTACATCAAGCAGCGAGTTTGAAACATGTTGAAGCCAGCAACGGCACCTTGATGAGTTGTGCCATCCAAGGCTCGGAAGTCTTCCTGCCACATAGCTTCAAAATGGGGATCAACTCTGCAGGTTTCACCAAAAAATTAAGATGTGGATAGATATGGTATTAATAATAGGAGAATATAAGAGATGAATATAAGAGATGAAAGGAGGATTTCCCCTTTCGAGCTTCCTTTTCTGTTTCGTGATTGAAATGGAGTTCCACTGAGTTTTGCAGGTAGCAAGTCACGATAGGTGTTGACAATTCAGGTATTCCATGGTACTGCGGTCCAAATCAGTCTTAGCAACTCTGGCTTTCTCCACTGCTATCGCCTTTGAATTCAGGACATGCACATGAACATGATGAGCAGCGGGTCTACTCCAAAAAAATGGTTTGCCCTGTCTTGCCTGTTCACCATCGTTGCAAGCTGAGCTCGAAGTGCCCCAGATCGCTGAAGAAAATTTTCGAGCCAAGCATCCTGGTCACAGTAAATCCGATGGAAAGCACTCCACCATGCTGACTTAGAAAACACCACTGCGATCAAGTGCATGTGATCTTAGAAAATGATGAAAAATGCACGCCCGTCAAAGGCCCGCCTCTTTTCCCTTAAGCTTTGCCTGGCAAGGACAGGGTCCCCGGTCCATCCAATATGGGTGAAAGGGTGTGGATCATGATGATCATGTCATATGATCTTTATATGATCTTTATCATCATGTGAAATATTTTGAGATATTGTAAAATGTTTCCATCCTTGCCTTGATGGCTTTTTCGTCTTTCGCAATGGCAGCATCCAGCTTCATCATGGCTTCCACGCTGCATCCGTCCTCTAAGCAGCTCTCGATGGCCGTAATGCAGCCCTCGTCGCACTCCAAAACCTGGGAGTTTATCACCAGCATGTGGACAAGGTTTCATAAACCATCCAAAAATAAACTGTTTTAGTACTGAAACCTATAGTTTTGGGGATTTACCCATTTCAGGAAACCCCAAAACATTTGATGCCAATAACAGTAACACACAATAAATACACCTGGGATGAATATAACTATCTATATATATATGTGTGTGTATATATATATATAAATAGCCCCCACTTCCACCAACTGGTGACTTTATTCATCCTCGGGGTGGCATTGAGATTGGCATGACTTAACATGATTCCAATGATACAACTCTCACGGCACTATGTTTGTGCCAGCACATCATGAAGCAAGCGCAGCGGATGCCGAGGCAAGGGCAGGCACATCCCATGTCTTCTTTGCACTCTTTGTCGATGAAGCAGCTACCTGAGGGTCATTGACGACTTGGATGCAAGGCATGCACAGATCTACTATATAATTAATCACATTGATGCTCGTTGATGCAAGTTGATCTCAATTGATGTCATGCAGTTTGAAGTTTCTCCAATGGATTGTGCCTTCGGTGTGGCCTTCGGTGTTGCCTTCGGTGTTGCCTTCGCGGTTGCCTTCGTGGTTGCCTTCGTGGTTGCCTCCGGTGTTGCCTTGGGTGTTGCCTTGGGTGTTGAGCTGCTTGGAGGTTCGCTGCTTGGAGTTGGAACAACACCCCCCAGGAGAAAGTCGCGCAAGTCCTGAGGCTGGTTGCTCCGTGAGCCAATCAGGGTAAATAGAGCCTGGGTAAGTATGGCAAAAAAAAAACAATAGTTCAATATAGTTCAATACTAAAGGTACCGCAGTCTTTATGGACCATAGGATAAAATGCTAATTTTGCACATTCACTACGGAGGCATCATTTGCATTCATTTGCATGTATTTATACGTATTTGTAGTTTGGGTAGGGTCAGGGCCCGGGGTTGCAGGGGTGGAGGGAAAAAAAAATCCGCCACATGTTCCCCGCTACATGTTCCCCGCTACAGTAGATGTTTCCCGGTTTTCATTGGGTTTGAGATCGGGTTTGGGGTTGGTGTTGGGAAGTGATGGAATAACAATGAACAACATCCGCTACATGTTACGCCACAAGAATAGTCGTTCTTGTTGGATTTGTCGATAAAAGCATGATCCCGTCAGCATCCATTTCTTTAGTTTCGTGGGGGGGTCCATTTCTATTAAGATGCCTACTTTCTGTTTGAACCATCAACGTGTTGGTTTCTTAACTACCACAGGCCCAACATTGCGGTCTCCGATGGCCTTTTGACCTCATTCCCGATTTCGTGTTTGAGGCTTAAGTATAAATGCATTGAACATTGAATCTGGATGGCACATGTGAAGAATCTCTGTATGTCAAAGATGTCTAGCTTCGGAAATGCCAAAAAAGAAGATTTCGATCCTGAAACAATTGGTCGGTAGGAGTCTTGACTTTGGACAAATGACACGATGAACAAGTATCCAATCCAATTAGTGAAACAAACAAGTGAACGCGAATCCAATTGCCGCAAAATTGACACGAAAGTTGTTCATTCGCGTCACAATCAAAAAAGACCGCAGCGCCTAATGCTGAAATGAAAATTGTTTGGGGAGCCCATTGGTGCCCGAATTTTGACCCTTGATGGCCCACAATTGGCCCACCATAAATCATCTCATATAAAAATGTTTGATTCAGAACTTGATCGTGACATGATCGTGACTCGATGGCGAACATGGTCCTGGCTTTTGTCAACGTTGACCTTGCCACTGGAAGCACTTCGAGGAATTTTGCTGACTTCATGTCCTGCCAAGGGGTGCAGCCAAAGTTCCTTACCAACGTGACTGGCAGATTTTCCATGTGTGAACGCTCGCTTAAATCTGTCGCACACATCATACATGTGGGATTTAGATGGTTTAGTTCGTTTGAGCTAAAATTGCACACCAGAACATGTGAGAAATTGTTAGAACCATTCTGGCGTGGCTCCTCCGTTTGGTCCAACAAAGGCTCCTTGGTTGCAGTTTCGAGCAGAGATCACATCTAGGGCAGGTCGGTCATGGCACCCAATTTGGAGCTTGGCCCCCAACTATGAAGACAGAAGCCCACCACGAGGGCAAGAATGAATCGGAGCCTCAGAAGGAAAGTGGCTCACACTCTGACACTCTCTGACACCGGAAGCACTAGAAGCACTAGAAGCACACCATGCCTCTAGGCCTAGATGCATTTTTTAGCATATTCAAGCACAGGTTGCGCGCTGGTGGGCAAATGTGAACCTGCATTGGATGATATTGGATGCATGACAATGCATTACATACTTCGCATCCTTTCGCGTGCCCTAGGCATCTGTTTGAGCAAATGTCTAGGTCAAGTCAAAACCCATATCCACATAAATCTGTCTGTCCCTGTGTCTCTGTGCCTCTCTACTCTCTATATTTTCCCTCTACTCTGGTCTCATCGCGTCTCTTCTCTTCCCTTCGCTTCGCTTCGCTGCGCTTCGCTTCTCTTCTCTTCTTTTCCTTCCCTCCCCCTGTCTTTCTGCATGTCTATCCCGCCTTGTCCGTCTATGTGATGGTTGATCAAAAATCCTTTATCCGCAAACGGCCATTCTTCGCGAATAACAATGTTACTCTATCTCTATCTCTGTATCTCTCTATCTCTCTATATATCTCTCTATCTATCTCTCTATCTCTCTATATCTCTATCTCTCTATCTCTCTGTCTCTCTATCTCTCCATCCATCCATCCATTCATCCATCCATCCAACCTATCTACAGTAACCTATTTCAGCTATCTACCAATCTCCCTATCTACCTATCTATCTACCCATCTATCCACCTATCTACAAGTACCGATCTATCCATCTATCCATATTATCCATCTATAGACGCATCCATGTAAACATCTATATATCTATCTAATTATCGATCTGTCTATCTATCTGTCTGCCTAATCTATCTAATCTGGTCTAATCAAATCAAATCTATTCTATATAATCTAATCTAATCTTTAATCCAAGCCATTTATCCAATCCAATCAATCTAGCGCCCTGCCTACATATTTGTCTATCAATCTGTCTGTCTGCTTGCCTGTTTGTCCATCTGTCCAATGGTCACATCGGATTAGTCAACCCCACGGCATCAAAGTACGCCAAATCCTGGGACAGACTAGTAAACCGCATCTTGAGTCTTGGAATATTGTCAAAAATGCCTCCCAGCAAACTCGCAAACGGGGTAGGCCTACAGACGAGCGGATAGCATTGCTTGACCCCTACAGAAAAAAGTTCCCCAATTTTCGGACCTTCTGTTTAAACAAAAAGTAAATAAGTAAACTCTAATTCAGTTTCAAGCTAGTTTAGATTCCACTTCAAAGACTAGTGCTTAGAGCCATTTCCCATCTAATTTCAGCTCCGATTACTTACAATCATCTCAATTAAAACTCAGGCGTATACTGTAGGTCACTTAAACTTCAAGTCAAGCTTGATTCAAATTTATATAGTTCAGACTCAAATCAAACTAAGCCGGAGTCAACTTCGAATCAAGTCTAAATTCGCAACAATAGCAATCTCCATTCCTGGAAAGCTTTCCATGAATACATTTCTCGCTGTTCCTGACTCCATGTTGGGCGTCCCAAGAAGCTTGTTTGGCCGCTGCATGATTCATGGCCTCATAATTGTTCAGGGAAGATATTCGTCAGAGTGGACATGATCGATCTATCCATAATAAAATCGATCCATTTTTTTCCATGCATTCCGTTTTCCATCCATCAGTGCCTGTCCATCCATTTGTTCATTTGCTTCACACCTATGTCTGCAAATACCTTGCAATAATGAAGGGCACTAAGTCCATCTAAGTCCTAAGTCTCATCATATTTATGCGTGCGTACGTGCGTGCTTATGAAGGTGGATGCTGCTCGAAAGCTGCTCGTTGATTACAAGGGGGTAGCAACATTGCACTTTACCTTCACCTTGGGCACCTCGTCAACCAATTGCAAATCAACAATAATGGCGTCATATGCCTCCAGTACTCCAGGTGCATTCGCGGGCGTCAGTTGATCCAGTCCGATTTGGTGGCTTCCAATTTCCAAGGCGCGATTTCTGCTGTCCAGTTCGCGCCATGAGCCTGTGCCACAGCCCCAACTAGCTGCAACTCACAATGACAAGCCAAGTTGACAATAAATGGCTCGAAGTCAGGGCGAGACTGCGAGACCAAGGCCAAGTGTCAAATTCCATGCACTGCTGCCTTGCACAGGAAGCTCCAGCTGACTCTCCCGTTTGATTGACAGCACTGCGGACCGGAGATTGCCGGATCAATTGCGCAATAGAATTTAAAGAACCCCTGGCAATGCTGGCGAACAAGATGCCTCATGAAACATGTTGCACTTGAATGCACTTAATGTATTGCGCTCGCAGGCTTCAGGAATGTGTCTGATTTTGGGAACTTACCCATTTAACAATTCTTCCCAGCTAGGGCTGCAGCTCATTCTCTTGCCTATCTGGCAGCCCTGCTACTGAGCTGTCCCCCGGACAGAAACGAGGCCGAACCTGCGTGGGACAAAACCCGTATCCAACACAGATGCTCTAAAGAGGGTGTGATAATCGAGCGCTCATATCTGCAAATATGCATTTAATGTAAACGTGGAAGATGTACTTATATTTAATGAATAAGATTGAATAAGTCTAGGATGGTCTAAGTATGTATGAAACATGCAAAGGCCAAAGTTCCCACGTGTGGCCAGAATGCGCCTTGAATGGTGGGGGTTCCCACACCTCAAATGAAGCAAAACCAAAACTCTCAAGAAGGCAATCCTGGAACAATTTCGCCTACGATCCCTACGCTCTGTCACCCTGAGATCCAACCCACTCTGGGATTCCCAGCTTTCTTTTGTTTTGCCTTCCCATGCTTCTCCTTCTGCTTCTGGTCCTGCTTGGCCTGACAATGCATTATGGCTCCATGATAGGCCCCCAACAATCGTAAGTCAACAATGGCAGCTATCAGGCATGCCAAGGTGCAGGAAACCGGAGAAAAGTGTTTCATGTATATAGCCTAGCCATTCTTTCCGTGGCAGCAGCCAACCAAAACAATATATAACAATATACACCCACTTTCACCGCTGCAAAGTGAGGTCCATCAAAATGCCCCGTGATCCCAAGGACCTCTGCAGCATCTTCATCTTCCATAGAGTTTGCAAACCTCAACACACTAATTATGTTCCCATGTTCCCAAGCTGATAAATGACGATAAATGTGTTTTCATGTTTTTTTCACCCAGGTGGACCAATGTTCTGCGTTTTAGAAACTCCAAGCCCCCAAGCCATGGCACCAAGCCAGGCGTGACGAAATTGGCAGGAAATACAAGGGGTTGCGTCATGGTTTCACTTGATTCACTTGATCTTCGATTGCTGGCTTGGCCTGCAGCGATGCTGTTGTGGCCATTCTCTTGCGTTGTCCATATACTACCTCTGCGCATGTACAGAAACACCTCGTGTTGAGCCACTTCTGAATCCCGCAGAGATGGAAGGAGCAACATGGCACCAAATTAAAATCAAGGATTCGTGAACAGCTTGCCAGCTGCAAAGCCTCCCCATTGAAAGGCCTGGTTACTGGTTCATTACATACTATTACATACTATTATGACATGTGTTGCACTAGCTGCTGGGTCCAGACGGTCCTGCAATGTCCAGAATCAACTTGCAGAATGCCAGCGGTCATGCGATGTTTCCTGCTGCATTTCCAGTATCGACTGCACCCCTTCGGGGCACGGGGCATCAAAACCGCGAGGTCTCAAAGGAGGGCTTCAGCCGCTTTGAAACTCAAAAAGATGGTTCAGCCCCTCTGCATTAAAACCAAACCGCAAGCTCATGTTCTTCGCATTTTGTCAACGAGGTCATTCACAACTTCTGAACGATTTTGAGATGTCCTGGGCAGGGAAGCCAAAACCCCAGTGGTCAAACGGCTGCGTTAGATGTCACCTCATCCAGTGGGTTATGGCGAGCTACTGTAAATCACAAGTTTTCAGCCTGCCCCGGGATCAAAGAATTCACACCACAACACGACAATATGAGACGCGGTCGTTCACCAGAGCGCATCATGAAATTAGTGAGACTTTTATCGTGTTACACGCTTTCATTGTCCTTGTCCTGGCTGCATGGAACACTTCGGATCAATTTAGATCTTCATCTGCGACAGTCTTTGTTTGCATGTCTTTCAGCAGGTTTCTGCTTTCACAAAGGGTTCCAAACTCTGGTTCGCAGGTTCAGTATGCGTTTCGTGTTTTTTGTCGCTTCTGTTTCTCAACATGTCTCCTCCATGCTGCTTGGGTGATCCCTGAGTGTGTGCTTGGAAAGAAATGAATGCGCTACGGCCACTTTTATCAGCGCATTTCAAGGATCGTCCAACCCCCGCCAAATTTCATTCCGTCGCTACGACCACTTGTGCGGTCTGCTTTGTGACCAGTTGCTCACCCAGGACGTTTTTTGGGGGAAAGTTTCGGGAGGCGTTTTGGATGTCGTTCTGCATGGGCTCCGTGCAAGTCACCCAGGTTGACTTGCTGCCTTGGAAGACCTGGTTGGTGTCTATGTCGTCTTGCAGCTGACCTGATCAAAAGCTCTCTCGTATGCCTGGCAGAAAGAAGACATGGAGTTAGCCACTCAAGCATGCCTGCGCTGCCTGCGATTAGATGCTGAGCTATACTCGGGGTCGAGGTGAAGTCACCCCACCTAGCGTAAAGTCAACCCACCGCATGGGCACACGGATTCATGGTAAATTCGACCCACCCATCTAAAGCCGACCCGGCTTAAGCACGACACAAGGGGATTTCGGTCGCCTCGTCCAGCGTGTGCATGTGTGATAGGAGAAGAGACGGCTCCTTTGTAAAGCTACGTGTTTTGCCGATAGACTGTTTGTTCACGGCGACTGGTGACAGGCGTGGCGCTTGGTGGCATCAACGTCACTTCTGTGTGGCAGGCGTAGCACTTATGGCACACCACACATCGCCTCATCAATTGAATATTCCGGATCTCTATGATGGTTGCACAAAAATAATCAAAAACACGTATCCAACCTCTATATACCTCCGTGACTTAAGCAACAAATGCAGCAAGCGCAATGCAAAACCTAGCTTTCTTGTGAATCCGCTACCAGTATTGCTGTAAGAGGCGTCATGCAAAAATCAACCCCCGAGGCTCACTCCAGCACATGTGAACTGAACATATTTTTTGACGGAATCTCGAATAAAGCAGCACATAGCAACTCACAGCCGTGATGACTGTCAGGCACCATGATCCGAATCATTTATCCTGTGAGAAAAGGCTGCCATTTCCCTCGGATGAAAAGACTTGACTTAATTGGAAACCCATGGAAACCCTTCATATCCTCTGAGACGCGACTTGGCGCTTGCCCCTTCTTTCCCAGTTACCATGTCCAAGGCTCCGCTTCCTTCGTGGCTGGAACTCTTTGCGTCTGAAAGCCGCTCGAGCGCCGCAGAGACCTTGGATTTCAAGGTGAGTTTGCCAAAGCATTGTTTCATATGTTTCATGACAATAACATACAATAACTGTCTCATATTGTCTCCGTGTGCTACCCAACACTGCTTCTGCTGAGAAGCTCGTAGTTCTGATTTATGCATCACTTCCCTCGTTCGTTCTTTATCCTCCAAAGTCCAAAGGCGTTGTGCAATATGTCAAATGGATGTGCAGCATGCTTGCCAAGTAGTTGTGTGTCTCGATCAGTCTGGAGTGGTGTGAACACTGAATCGGTACCCAGTCTGATGCCCAATAGATGTTCAAAACACTTCCATGGAGGGTACAAAAATCCATCACAATCCTCTTGGCTCTCGTGAGGGAAAATGTGCCGCAAGAACCTTTGCGAGAATGACAGTCTCACAAAGCAGGGTTCTAGGGCAGGCATTGCAAATATATCCTGATACATCACAAGGCTCACTTCCATGCTCAACTGGCTGTCGAGCCACTAGTTCACTAGTTCCTACTCCTCTTAAGTGTTCTTGCCGCTTTGCCCTTTCAACACCAGAGAAAAAAACCCTTGAAAGAGGCGCAACGGACAAGGACAGAGTAAGAAATAATAAAACCAGACTCGGCCATGTCAGGGTGGACGTCTCCAATGTTTGTGCCTGGAGTCTTGAGGTGAATATTTCATATGTTCATATGGCCATTTCCAAGCGACTCGATGTAATCAATCTGGCCGTTTCGGTCGTCATCAAACCTCATGGAGCAGGCAAACTCCCTACTTTTTCACCAGATGTCAGTTCTGTCAGCGTTTCTCAGCGCAGGGGAACATGTTCAATCCAACCCTGATTCAAACAACCAAAATTGCATGAAGTCATGCAAACTAAGGCATAAGGTCATGCAAGCTAAGGCACAGATTGAATATTTCCACTGCGTTTTCCTTGGTGTTCCATGGTTTTCCGGTTTTGGGCATCTCTTAGCCTGCTGGTGCTTGCTTGTGCTTGCCGACACAACTTAATCTGCTCTCTTTGGGCCAAGGGGCAATTGCAAATCCAAGGCGCAATTGATGAATCAACCTGAATCAAAGCAGAAACTTTGAATGGCAAAGGCAGCAAGAATGAACCCTCCGTGGGATTGAATTCTGCCTACATCATGTTGCATCTGTCATGCCGAGCAACTGAATGAATTCGAAGAAAGAGATTATGCCGTCCCCGTCAACGTCGATGTATTCGAAAAGTACCCGCAACTGAGCGATTTGATGGCTCATGATGGCTCTGAAAATCCAAGTCCGACACACCAAAAAAAATGCACAGACTGGACATTGATTTTTTATTTCAAATGGTTTCACGTTAGAGTTTGAGTCGGTCAAGATTTGGAAATCCACTCCCCTTGCCAAGAGAATGCAACAACATGCCCAACAAGGTGAAACCATCAAAGCATCACTCCTCGCTTACCTTCATCCAGGCAGTGATGATACGTGGTTCCATGTGAGGCGTCGGGTAAAATGTTGCGGGCCAAATTGTTTCACATCACCCATGTTTGACGGATGCGACCAAACCAACACCAAATCTGTTCTCCATTTGCTGGGTTGCATGTTCATCCTTCTAAAACCGTCAAATTCATTAGACGGGACAAAACCAGCAATGGAATAAGTGATGAGTAGGATAGGCGAGGTCAGTGGGAAACATCAAAAACGAAACGACACGCGATCAGACCAAATAAGAATCGACAAAGCAAAAGATAAATTCATACGAAAAACTGATTTTAAAAAATATGTTGATAGGGCATCCTCACAGTATAGGGAGGGACACAGAATAACCCGAACTGTGAATCAAATATACAAATACACATATAGATATAGTTGGACATAAAACCCCGTTACAACATGTCAAATACACAAATACAAATATATATATACATACATTGTTATATTTACATATACGTAGAAAAAACATATACATATGTTGTAGAAAACAACCTTATGTATATAGATATATGTGTATATACGTATATCAACAAATGAAAACATTGATTTACATAAATATATATATATACGTTTATACAAATATATATATATACTTGCATGCATGCATGCATGCATACATACATACATACATAAATACATACATTACATTACATTACATTACATTACATACATACATATATATTTTTACATACATACATATAAGAACATAAAACCATATAAAAAAAATGTACATTAATATGTATATATATATATACAAATACATATACAGACATAGACACAAATTCATACATACGTGGTCATGCATGTATCTTGACATGTACATATACAACATATTTACATACATTTACATATTTACATACATTACTTTACATTACATTACATTACATCACATCACATTACATTACATTACATTACATACATACATACTTGCATTACATTACGTTACGTTACGTTACATTACATTACATTACATAACATACATACATTACATACATACATACATACATTACATACATACATACATACATACATCCATCCATCCATCCATACATACATAGATACATACATACATACATACATACATTCATACATTACATACACATATATATATACAAACATACATATAAGATCATAAAACCACGTGTATACATATATATATGTA
>Ga0126342_10009773_pt1 | contig 17179 bp, 14 predicted proteins | sample Cyp1metagenome_FD_92528 | JGI IMG/M metagenome (GOLD analysis project Ga0126342, IMG submission 92528) | Coral microbial communities from Lord Howe Island, Old Settlement Bay, Australia - Cyphastrea 1 metagenome | ecosystem: Host-associated > Invertebrates > Cnidaria > Coral ... | reverse complement strand
GCAAATCAAGCTGCAGAGTTTCCAAGTCAGACCTGGCTTGTGCTGCTGCCTGTTTAGCTTCGCTAAGCTCTTGGGCCAGTGTGGCCGACTCTGCTCCATTTGCCCTGGCCGCTTGCAACTCAAGCTGCAGACTTTCCAGGTCAGACTTGGCCTTTGCGGTTGCTTGCTTCGCATCCTCCACTTCTTGCCGAAGGGTCTGGCTTTCGATGGCAGCATTTTGTTTTGCCTGGTTCAAAGCCTGCAGGGAAGCGTGTTGCAATTCCATCTTGGAACAAAACATTTGTCAAACCGTACGGCAAATGCTCAACACTGCCTGCTTCCAAATATTAAGTTGCCCGACACTCACTGTTTGCATCTGTTTGCCACATCAACCCACATTGTTTAAGAGTTAAATCACCTTTCTCTCCCTCTTCGCAAGGGAGATCCGCATCACCATCTTTGCTATTTTAATGTATTTTCATAGCCATTGATGGTGCCATTGATGGTTAAAGCCCATAGTTGGGTAGGTGGCACCACGACAGCCCCAGGAACCCCCAAAAAGAACCTGCTGCTGCTGCTTGGACGCCTCCAACTGCGACTTCCTGAGGGGATTCTTTTCATGGGAGAAAAAGGCGTCGATGTTGTATGGGTTGTCATCATATGTGTTAGCCTTACATATGCAAACAAACAAACAAGCAAACAAACAAACAAACAAACACACACACATATGTGTATATATATATACATATTAGTACATATATATATATATACTAATATCTCTCCATATGAGTGTTATATATTCATATACCAGCAAATAAATAAACACATAAAATAATATAATAATAATATTTTATGTATATCATGTACCTAGCCGTAAATCGATAAGTATGTCACTGGAAGGAGCAGCGGTCACCTTTGTGCCACTATTATAGGTTCAACCTCAGGCGCCGATGCCAAATGGCCATTGGAAAAAGGTTGGATTTGGTTGGATTTTACGGGCTTTACCCTCTGGATCACCATATTTTATGGGATTTCGTTAGATTTTAACACTATGGGATTTAGTAAGATTTTCTAGTAGATTAACAATTGCTATAAAAATACGCAATCATTTATAGGTCAATCAACGAAGGAAATGGGCCATTTCCCGTAGCAAACTCTTCGTTTTCCAGAGGGTAAACGGTCAAACTGGAGGGCACCCTACTGCCCCCAGTGTTGCCACTTCCAGGCCAACTTCTCCTGCTTAATTAAATCAGTCAAATCCCAACCGTTCTTGGCTGCGAATACAACATAAATACATAGACATATACAAATGCATGCATTAAAATTTAATTACATACACACACATATATATATATATATATTAAATAAATACAGTGTATGTGTATATATATATATACACTGCATGATGAGTATGCTACACTGTGTTCACCTACATATTTATAATATCTATATATATATATATGTACAGTATGTATATGCATATATACACTCAATAACTAACCCACGTTTGAACACCGGTGATTGCTCATGTTCCATCACATTCCAATCTCTCCAGCTGCAGTAAGGCATCATTTCTGCCTGCAACCTGTTGAGCTCCAACTGCAGCTCGCTCTCAGGAGCGGCTGCCTTCCTTGGCGGCTCCGCATTTTCTTTGTGAAATCCCCAGGGCACACAGAATCTCGGCTTGATATTAGACCTACAAACCCCACCTCACTATCAGTCATCTGGGTCTAGAAGTGGTAAGTACATATGGAATTATGTCTTAATGCTAACAACCTCAAACATGTACTGCAACCTGCGCATCTATATGTATGAGCATATATATATACATATATATATATATATGTGCATGTAAATATATATAAAATATGCCCCACCACCACATGAATCTAAATGAAACATTTTGGCAGAGAAATATCTAGCAATGGGTGATGTGGTCAAGGTCCAATGCCATCCAGCTTCATAGTCTTCACCTGCTCTCGTAGCCTTGCTAGCTCCTGCTGCGCAAATTGGCTCACCAAATCTCACAAATTTGATTATGTTGATCTATATAATCTATATATAATTCATGATGATTAAGCAATGATTCATCTGATATTGTGTTGATCTGTATAAATAAATCATGATAATTCTGCCAAAAAAAAACACTATTCGGTGCATTTCGATCTAAGTTTGATCCACTGTCTTGATTACATAGTGAATTTCTGTCCGAACAAGATCCTACAATATTGACCTCTTAAAGTATACCCTCTGGTGAACTAACATAGCAATGGAAAATGGCTATTTATAGTGGATTTTCCCATTAAGAATGGTGATTTTCCATTGCTATGTTAGTTCACCAGAGGGTACATGTCCAGTACACTTCCCTACGTTTCCATGCTGCACTCAGTTCTGAAGTTCCTACTTGGCTCTGTCTGAAACAAAAAAAACATGGGTGAAGCATCATATTTACTTCAAAAGAAAAACACACTTACGGGGCATCCTCCTTTTTGGAGCAACCCAAGCTATCACATGGTTGATTCAAAATAGAAAGATACCCATTCATATCCCAATCATCATATGCAATGGGTAATATCGAGTTAAATCCAGAATCCAGATGTTCAACTAGAATTAACATTGTTTTCCATAAAATCACCACCCCCCCCCAAAAAAAAAAAAAACATTATGTTTATCAATTTGTAAGGGTTACCGTCTGGTAAACAAACAGTTAACAGTTTGCTCTGGAAAATCATCATGATTGAAAAGGCCACTTAAGTATCCATAACTCCATAACGATGTTCACCAGCAAACAATAACTTTTTTCCTGGAGGGTATCCTGGGATTTGCCCTACGGGAAGCCTCAAATAAATCAACAACAAGTAGATTCCCCAAGATTCCCAATAGATTCCCCAGTAGATTCCCAATAAGCTATCCTTTATCCCAGTAGATTCCCCAGGTCGTGGATTTCCACGACTGGCCGTTACAACCCATCCGGCAGGTCATCGGTCTCCCTTGATGCCATCGGCCTCTTCCCCTCCGCCCAGCAAGTTCAACGCGGCCGCGCCGGCGGCGCCAGTGATCTGGGAGCCCAGGTCCAAACCGGCGCTCACCTGAAAAACAATGGATCAATGGGAGATCTCCAGGATCCTAAAATGGAGCTATGTAAACGTACCATTTTTAGGCCATATTTTGCTGGGATATTCACTTACATAGGCCTAAAAAAATAGGCCTTATATATGGTGGGTACCTCCAATAAATCGGATGTCGGAGTTGCCATTGAATGGAGGGTTCCAATCCATGGTACCCAGCTGGTTGGACCCGAAAATCCGATGATGACACCTCCGGGTCCCTATAAATTCCATGAAGAATGCTATGGCGATACATGGGGCTATAATATGCTATAGTCATGCAATGATCAATACCCAGGGTGCAAATATAGGAATAATCAGCATATAAGATGATATATGAACTTTTTTTGTATATATATATATATATATATAGTTGTGATGTTTTGTTGGCTGTGGAACATGATGATAGACACGTCGGATTATTAAGGGAGCCCTCTAGCAATCGAACATAGCTGTGGAACATGGCCCGTTTCTAGATAATTCACCGATCCAAAATGGTGTGATTTTGTTAGTCCATAGGTGTCCCTAGCTATAATAACATACTGGAGGGCAGTAGTAGTTGCTGTTGTATGGCTGCAGGGTGTGAAGACATGACGAAGTTGGACAAATTCTGAGGACTAATATGAGGACCATGTGTTTCTGTTCAAAGATCATCCCCGTTTTGGTTACAACTTTTCAGGATGAAAATATGGCATTCGTTTTTGCAGACCGACCAAAAAGGATGGCTGTGAATTCAGGGGGTCTAACTATAGCGGTAAAAACCTATAGACTATGGCCTCTAGGCTTTTCAACATCTATGTTCCATGAATTTGCACTGGTTTCATGTGGAAATCCATGACGCTCCAATGAGCTGCCCAGGCCTTATTGGTCAGCTCCAGCCCAGCACTGCCCACTTTTCCGAGACCAAAGCCGCTGGCCGCGGACCTCATTTTGTTCACAAAGATGTGGTGTAAAAAGACTCTTTGGGTGAACAATTAGGACTGATTATGACTATTACAAATCCATTGAATTTCAGTGGCATGGGTTGCGCACAGGACATCCAAACATGATCTGAACATAAGGGTTCTACAAAAAGGATGAACACCCTCAAGTTTCAAGTTTCTGCCAAAAAGAAACACATACCCAGCCATACCCAAGGAAACAAAAGATCAAGCTCATTTTGAAATGATAATGGGGTTTTGGGTCGGTGTCAGCATTCGGTTTGTTTGGCATTTTCTGGGGCGAAATCATGTCCATGGGCACATCCTTTCTATACAAACATCTGCAAACTATTTTGATTCAAATTATATATCCAGAAATTCTCACTATCAAAAATGGTCAGGGAGAATCTCAAACTGCTCGATATATGGGGCCGGAGACCGGCCCCCCTGGCTTCGTTCTTCATGGTGGCCATGGGCCATGGGTCTCCCGAGATTCTGTTTTGAGGTTATGATGTTTATGGTTTGGGGGTTGGGGTTGGCCATGGTCTTCTGTAAATCACCATCAGCATCGTCCAAACGCTCACTGAGAGTCCGGAAATTTAACCCACAGAACGAAGGGTTGGCTGAACTCTTTGTCTTGTTGGGGTCAGCATCAGCTAGCCGTGCAGGGTTCACCATCAACAAGACCTCTGAGTTGAGAGAAAACGGACACAAATTGAATTAGAACCAGGTAAATCTCATCATAAATCACATAAAGTCCCATTACGTTGATGGTTAAGCCACCATTTATAAAGATTATAGAGCTGTTTTTCCCTGTTTTTCCATAGGGTAACATCTCATGACGTGACAAAAGCCGCTTAGAAGCCGCTCCCAACTGCACCAACTCCACCGAGCGACCAAATCTGTCCAAAGCCCAGCCCTTGTGCTGGAAGATCTGCATCTCTCGGTCGTTCAAAGGCAACCTTCACTGGCCTTCGGCAGCATCCCATTATAATATATATATATATATTATGTATATATATATGACCATATATATATATATATATATATGCAAACAAAAATGCATATGGCATATGTGACATTACATTAGACCATTACGTCATTACATCACACTACAACACATTACATCACATCACATCACACTACATCACACTATATCACACTACAACACATTACATGATCAATATCATTACATTGCACTCCACTGCACTACAGCGTCACTACAGTAAACTACACTACACTACATTGACTGACATAACAGCACGTACCCTCTGGTAATTTAACATAGCTATGGAAAATGGTCATTTATAGTTGATTTACCCATTAAAAGTGGTGATTTTCCATAGTTATGTTAGTTTACCAGAGGGTATCCATACATATCTCTGGATAAATTCCAGTTCTGAAACTCTTGGGCTCGGGGATGATTTCCCTTGCATTCACCCACTGATTTTCGTTGGTGAGGTCATGGCCTTGAACTAAAAATAGGTCATGGTTCATCAACAAGTGTCCATTAAATGAACCATTGGATACTTTGATGAACCATGGTTGGAGTATACCATGGATGTAGGTCATAGTTCATTATCAATAATGTCATTAGGTCAACAGTGCACTTTTGGATACTTTTGGAGTATACCATGGTATACCCATTGTCAAACACCATAAGCAACAAATCCCCCTATGTAACCTGATGTCCCAAAAAAAATGCTTGTCTCATCAAACAACGCTAATTCACCCTTAACATTCCCCATCAAAACTGGTCATAAATTATGTGGTGTGGCCCCATGAAAACCCCCATGGACTCACCAGGAAAATCCCATCGACCACCATTTCCCGCATGATTTCATGGGTCAGAAAATCTCAGGTTACGCCAATCCCAATGAAATCAACATGTTTCATATGACATCACCATGTTCATCCATTTTACCCTCTGGTAAACTACCATAACGTCCATAACTATGGAAAATCACCATGTTTAATGAGTATATCAACTATTTCTATGACCATTTTCCATAGCTATTTTGACATAACCAGAGGGTATATCCCCAAAAATCCCAAAAAAAACATCGCCAATTGCCATCTCCAACGTCCGATTGGTATCCATGGATTCCACGGATTTCAAGGTGCCGCGGGGTGAGTTTCTTCACCAAGTCGTCCCATTTGGCCTCGCCCACCTCGTCCTTGGAAACCCGTGGCTTTCGTAGGAAATTTCCACATTTTTTTGGGGGGGATAAACATATCCATTTGATGGGGTGGTTCATATTGTGGTAGAGAAATATCCACCATTCTTGGGACATATTCCACATTACATTATGATATTTATATCCATTTTTGATGTGGATATTAACCATAAATGGGATCAGTGGGACCCTACGGCTAATTTATGGGCTGTTTAAATCTTAGGCTGATGGGATCAAGAACCTTCAATAACCACCCAAAAAGATAGAAATGCGGATTATCATTATTTTAGGATTTCACTGTTCTATCTTTTTGGTGGGTTACTATAATACCCTCCGACCACAAAAAAAAAACTGAATTTCCAGGATATCATTTATGGGTTATGTTTCCTCCATCATTTCCCTTTCCATTTTGTGCTTGGCTGGTATAATGGGGGGTTAAGTGCAACACACCTGGGAATAGTTAGCTACTTTGGGAATATCATGGGATTATCATCAACATCACCAACAAATCTGCAGAAACCGATTTGATGAGTATGTGACCAACAAAAAGGATTGATTAAACAATCAGAGATGGTGATACTTTACCACTCAACAACCAAGCAACATGGATTCAAGTGTGCGAATGATGGGATATCTACAGGTAGTAATTTCAAACAGTGGAAGGCTGCTAGCCCCTTCCTACCTATGGTGGTTGTCTGAGAGGGCAAAGCTTCATCAGCGCTTCTGGTTCAAACAGATTGTACGCAGCCAGCTGCGAACTTACTACTCTCAATTTTCAGCAATCATATCAGTCACTGGGGTAGAAACACATGAAAAAAACAATGCTTAAAGTTCAAACAACCAGTCATGTCCAAAACGGTCTACATTCCCGATCTTCAGCAGGTCTGCGCGTTGGATTCGTCTGAGGTTATTCCAATATTTCCAATATACTCCGGCCCCATTTTCCTCTGCCAATCCCGCATTCCAACGATTGATACTTTGGTTATAGACTATTTCCCACAGAAACATCTGTGGGTACAGAAAGGATTTCCCACTCAAAAAGCTTATAGCAGTTATTTGAGGATTATCCCATGGATTTCCAACATAAAAAACCATCATTTCAAGCAGATTTCGCCATTTCTTCAATGGATTTCCAGCCACGCTGCTCCCGCCACTTGAATCAGCCGATCGCCTTTCTGGAGGTCCTTGCCATAGGCCTTGGCTCTGAAAAGTCAACGGATGTCAACGTCCGGTGGGATATGGACCAATGGATATGCTACGGATACATTTATTTTGGGGACTATAATGGACATATAGTACTATAATGGAAATGGATACTATTTTATTTTAGGTTCATCTTATATCCAGTGGACTATTTTAGGGAAAATGATGGTAATATAATAGTGATGGTATCCATTAGAACACCATGATATTACCATGAAAATAATGATTTTCCTATTATATACCAGTAAAAATAATGGTAATATAATCAACACATATGAACATATAGTACTTTATGATACTTCATGTAGTAATGTAACGGTAACACAATGCCATAAAACATCCCCAAGTTCACCATTCTTATAGGTGCCATAAATTTAATAAATCATTCCCAGTCATGGCTGGTTTATTTTTGTTTTACTCGCATAAAACATGTATACGGGAATATCATGGTAATAGAATGCACATTTTTCACCATCAGCATCAGCCACCCAAAAAAAAACAAACGTGGTCGCGCCATGTCGGGATCTACGGAAGCGACTGGGAACATCTTCACCCGAAACCACCATGTCTTTTCCCCATAGAAGATCCTCTATGGGGTCGTCCGATCCATTGACACCACAGGACAGGAATATGGGGGATTTCGTGGGAAATTAATCATACAAACGATACAAAAACCATTTGGTTTCATATGTTTAATGGAGACCTAATGAAATGAATCTACAATGAGTATTTGTGTACCTACAAATGGAACATGCTAATGTTCCCAAATCCAAAATAATTAGTACTGTATGATCGAAAATAAATTAAAATAAAAGAGCCATGGGATTTGAGGTACCCTATCATCCGACACACCCTTGTTTTATCCCGTTTTTTAGAAGTGCCAACCATCATAGGCGTTGCTGTGCACGCAAGGAAAAAAGCATCTCACCTGGCATTTTCACCTGATGTTTCAACAAAAAAGCGGAAATATGTGGATGAATTACAATCAATTACATTCACTACAGTCGCCTGAAAAGCTTGGCCATTGAAAAAAACAGCCACCCCAATCCAATTCCCATCTTTCCAGTGACATCGCGATGGGTTCGGTTGTTCGAAATGATCCAGAAACAAAGGGAGTACTACATCCCACCATATCCCACCTTTTGCTCAAACTTTTCACGGGGGACCAGTGGGATCCATGCTGAACCTTGAGCCAAGTGGCCAAGCCTGTGCTGTGCACTTGTTCTACTACAAAGGGCGCGGCCAGCTCTTTGAACTCGATGCCTGGCATAGCACAGAACTGCGACTCTTTCAGGTCGGGGGAAATGGTAGCAACATGATTTTTGCGTGTTTTTTTTTTTTGCATGGTCTGGTTTATGTCAGGAAACTTCCTGGATACATGGATGATATTGTACAATTGGAATTGGGGATGCGATCTATTTACCCTCTGGTCAAGAACATCACATTTTTTTCGATAAATGAACATGCAATAAATAATCTATACATTGCCACATGTTCTGTTATAAATCTTAAACTACAATCCATCTCAATCCATTTTAGGAAAACAAAAACCTATAAAAGGGACACATTTTCCATAGTTATGTTATGTTATGTTAGACTAGTATCCATTTATAAAAACCCAAGGAAACTGCAACTTCCAGGATCGACAATGACATCAGCATGGCCGCCAGCCCGGCCGCCAGCCCGAGCTTGGGCCAATGCCAACTGACTTCAACTTTCTACTTGCGGGATGCATTCTCAAGTAGCACATACTTCATAAACACATATCATAATCCATCTGAAACTGGGTTATAAATAAATATATATATATATTATACATATTATATCAATTTCTATTATTGGGATGCACCCTGCGCTCAGGTTTTTGACGGCACCCAAGGGGCCTAGGGAGCCAGGCCGCTCAAAGACCAACTCGATGATCCTGGGGCACAACTGCAGCTGTGAAACTGCAGCGGTGGAATGCAACATCCACCTGCCCAGAATAATTAGCTTTCTCTTATTTAATGTTCTTAAGCACATATCATATAATACAATATAATCATATGATATGTATATATATATATATTTTGTTTTTCTCTCTCTCTCTCTCTGCACGTATTATGTGTGTGTGATACAGGTCTTGACTGCATCAAACGACCATCCCAATTGGATCCGCTTGGCATATCCGGCAAGCATTGTTTATTTTTGCAATGACGCATCCCCTCTTCCATTACGATATTTGATTACTAAGGGCCCCTTGGCGTGTTTGATTGGGCAGGTGGTTGGGACATGGGAAAGTGCTATAGGACATGTTTGGGAATCGCAAATTCATCATTCACTGAAGTGAGGCAACACCGCACCATTGAACGAGTGGATGGGCCATGGTGGGCCGGTGGGCCAGAGAATCACATGGAATCACCAGGGGGTAAACACAGCTGGCTTCCTCTCCGCTGTTTCCACAGCTGGCTCTGGCTCCAAGCGGGGTAGCGGGAGGCTTCCCGTGGCGTCGGCATCTGGCGCCGGCTGCAGCAACGGCGAGTCGTGGTCCAGAAACATGGCGCAGCGGGGGGTGGGAAGGCTTTAAGCAGCAAAAGTTGAGATTGAACTGACTGAACCAAACAACATGTGGATTTTCAAATGTTTGATCCAAAACAAATCCAAGAACACCGTCCGAATTTGCAGTAAACACGATGGTTTTGAGTATTTTTTGTTCAAGTCGATCCATTGAAGTGGATGGACATCATGAGATTCATGTTTTCGTTGTGCCCGGCCGTTGAAGCTTGGAAAAACATCATCAACTCCTGAAACTGACATGTTTCTGTAGGAAGTCTCGTTCACATTCATTTACTCATATATTTACTCTCTATCTTGGCTGTTTTTTGGTGACGGAATGTTTGCTTAGGGATCACTGCCTTCCCCAAGGATCTCCATGAACCGGGGCTTTGCAGCTTGAGGCTTTCAGGAAGCGATAAGCGGAAAACGCTCTGGGATTACCCATGGTGATCCTTTGTTCTCCAAGCATTTTCGAACATCTGGGGTCATTTGGATATATCTGGATAATTCTGGATATATCTGGACTATGCTTGACCCAGTCTTGAACACTTGCCAAGGGCGATTTTTCAGTACCAACTCGTTGCGAATGTACCCTAGGCGCATATAGAGTGAACATTGAACAAACACCTACAATATTATGAGGCAAAAGCACTGGATAGGTTGTCAACACTTCCACCATGGAGAATCCAGATATTATTGGATATTAACATATGCCAACTCCACCAATTTATTACACACCATTTCATTTGGATAAAACCACCGCCCAAGCCCCCCCCATACTTTTGAACATAACATCAGAACACCTTCTGGTAATCAAACTGGCAATGAACAATCCACCATTTATATAGTTCCATGATGTTTCCAGTTAATACCACTGTTCAGAAGTGATTCTCCTTGCAAACATATTCAAAGAATCAATTTTACATATGATTTTCCAGTTAAAACATCTTAAAACTAGCATTTCTAGATGATTTCCCCATGAAAACCACCACTTTCTGACCCTTTCCCAGCCAGGATTTCCATTGCTCCCTTAGCTCGGCACCCCAAGCTCAGGGCTTTGCCTCGGCCGTGGCAACTGGTGGATTTCCATTGCTATGTTTCATTACCACAAGGGTTTTTTTGTTTAAACTGGATAAGCGAAAGGGTTGGACATTAGCTTTGTCTAATCCTTTCAGAGGTTTCTATACCACTTTGGTCCTATTCTGGCAACATATGGCAACATGCACCCTATTTGAATCATCAAAAATACGTAAACAAATGTAAAAACATACTATAGCATAGTTATTGACCTACAAGACGGTGGTGACTGCCTATATACCCAAAGATTCCAAAAAAATCAGGGCCTATGCTTCCCGCAAGGTAACGGACCAGAAGTTGATGAGCTAGCTGGTGTCCTCAAACGCGGCTGAGACATCCCCGAACTAAATGGACATCTTAATGGGAAAAGCATCTATAAATCTCACAGAAACGGGTAATTTTCCGTTGCCATGATTGGTTCCCAGAGGATACAACACTCTTTTGTTGGCCCCAACATGTTCACTATGTCGAGCAGTTGAGTGATATTTGATCTTCACACGGACTACTGTCGCTTGACTGTACAAGGGTTGGTTTGCTGTGCAGGTTGTGCTCTGTTTCAGAGCCACAAGTTGGATCTCAGAACGGGGTAAACTACGACCTTTCATCAGCATCAGATTCATCAAATCAACCGAGTTTTCTTCGGCGTCATCATAATGTACATTCATATATTGTGAGACATGGTATTACAATGTATTACATACGTTACCAGGATCTTGTTATGTATAATGTATATAATAAGATCATATTAATAACATAGTATTTCATACCGGAATTCCTGCGTAATTCTCCGGGTGAGGGTCCTTAAGGTCTTCATACTTTACCCCAGATTTTTGCAGCACAGCGATCCAGCGGAAATATCATGAAGTCAATGGGGATCCTAATCCCAGGATATCCCAGGTAGATGTGTTGTTTTAATATATCTTAATATGTTTTAATACGTTTGAATGCCATTTGAAACCACCTTCTATAATCATCTATATCCAGCTATGGAGCTATGTCCATGTTGTGTAGTCAAAACACGTTTCATCACGTTTCCACATATTTGGATGTGACCTACAGTAGCGACCATGCCATGTGCCAGGTAACAACCAAACCTGCTGCCATTCCAAGCTTGGGATTGCGGTTGCTGCAACCTAGCGTTGAAGCCCAGCCCAGCACAACGGCTGGGCCATTCTGCTTCACTCTACGACCGTCATCCACAAACTTTGGCGGATCAGGCGACGGAAACTCCAAGGACGAGGTCTGGTCTTTGGCGCTTAGCCATGGAGTCACAGTGAGCTTGTTATGGGATGGGTCGAACATTTAGACCCCTTAAACCCTTTGTTTTGTTTGGTCAATGTTATTTAATCTTAGTGCAATGTATAGCACTATGTGTAGCAGCCAGCGAATGTTTGCACTGACCATTGGCACTGACCTCCAAACTGCATATCGGCAATAAAGTTTAGGATTCATCAATTCAGTGAACGGACCAACTGGATAATGAACTCTGAGGGCTGTTAGTTCCTGCATGATTGGCAGCTTCAAACAGAAACAAACTGTTGGAAACCCACCAAGCAGCACAGAAAGTGGTACAGACTGCACCGAGCACTACGAGTACCACTATCCATATATGATGTATGGCTCACTTTTGCGGCGTTTGGGCCCTCAAATTTGGTAATGCTGATGAATACTATGCCTGTAAAGTTGCTCCAACCCCTTCGCCCAAAGAATCAGAACGTTAAAACAAAATGGTTTTGTATTGTTCATTGGAGAGGTTGATGTCATATAAAACGATTCTTTTTGGAGACTGACCTGCATCGATCTTCTTAAGTGGATTGGATGAATTTCCGATATTTGTGCCGTCTCCACGGCCAATCGAAGGTATACCATGCATTTTGAAGCTGTTTTTTGGAAACAACCCAAAGATATCCCATGCGAAAGACTAAAGAAATGTAAAGTTAGTAAAGAACCCACTCCGAAGATCTACCCATATCGTTCACTGTTCAGGTCTCATAGCCTCATCCTTCCCATCCGTCACAAGGCACAGGTTGCCAACCGGCATGAAGCAATGCTCAGCTGCGCATGGTGCTGCGCTCCAAAAAGAATAGTGTGACCCTCCAATCGATTACCCTCCAGTAAATTAACATAGACCCTGCCAGATGGGGTTTGGAAGACTAGTTTCCATTATAAATTGGTCAGTTTCAGGGTCTATGTTAATTTACCAGAGGGTAATATATGCACAACTTCAAGAAATTCAGCAACCTGAAAACCTTCAGCCCTTCGGCCATTTGGGGGATAGTTACCCTGACCAAGCTTCATTCCAGTGACGTTGCAGTGAGCTGGTGATACTAAAAATCCAACCATTGAAACATGGAGGTTCCACATCTTTAGCCGACCACCCCATCTGGATGACTTGCTCCGAAAAGTGGCAGATTGCCCCCCCTCCAAGCAACTACTACAAGATTCCACCAAAATGTGCATCCAAAAAGTGCTGTCAGCTGATGAACAAAGCTGCCGGTTTTGATAGCGACCCATCCAATAAAGGCTTCCTCACTGAAAGGCCTGACCGGTCAACATGACTCTTCCAAGATTTCCGCAGTACCAAATAGGACTTGCCGGAATTATTGATGTAGTCTTTAAATTTGCAATGGCCTGAGATCAAATAGTTTTGGATCAAGGTTGCTCGCAAAAAGTGAGTATCATAGAATCAGCAGTTCAGCACGCACACACACAAACAAGCAAAACAACAGACACATTATATTATGTATCATTATTTTAACATAACATAACTCCAATTTTCAAGGCCTATCGATTTTGGTGCCCCCAAAAAGTGAGCCATCCAAAACTCCCTTGACCGTGTCCAACCAGAGCCCCCTGTTTGAGGAAACACATTATCCAACACAATATATAATGTACTGGGATAATGTGTTTCCTCAAACATTGATTTACTTTATAGTTTATATATGGGGATATAATATGTACATTATCCTGTTTGATTTATTGCATATATATATATATACTGGGATCTCCAGACTTGAAATTTCTTTGGGGAACGATACTGAGAATTTCCAAGTAACATATTGACATATTATATTTTACATTATGTTACTATCTACATGTGATATCATGTGATATGAAAAAAGTATGACTGCATGATAAATATACAGTATATACAGTATATACATATGATATGTTTACTGATACCTTGTTGAAGTGGATACACGACTCCATTAAAGGTGCCGTTTGCGGGATATAGATGGTAAATATGTTATTCTATAATATGTATCTCATATAATTTTATAATAGCAATAATAGTAATCATAATAATAACAATAATAATCATAATAAATATATATATATACACATACTACTTGGACTTGCTTCAGTAACCCCCCCTTAGACATAATCCCTTAATCGATTCCCCAGCCTCGAACATGTCTCTCATCCGGAAAACACGATCATCGACTCAGAAAATCCGGCGCGGCATAAAAATTTCACTATCCCATTTGTTTAAACAGAAATGGATGCTATAAACCATCCCCTTAAATGGTAGGTGTGCCTATTTGTTAATAGCATTTTTTTTTGCGCCATTGTAACCATTGGGTCACGAGGGATGATGGCATTTGCTTCATTCACGGCCTCATCTTCCGCCCTTCAAATAGCTTGCGCCTTGGACGACAGGAGATGACGAGACGAGAAAGTCATGATGGGAATCAGACTTAAGACCCCCTGTGGTGAAGAATCATGGCAATGGAATCTGCTTATGTTAGAGGAATTTACTGGACATATTTGGGTTTTGATGGCCAAACAGCCAACTCATTTTTGATCCCAATGTTCACCGCTGGACCATCTGGACCTCGATTTCTTGGGGAGTGTTTGATACAAGGGGAACGACATCTCAAAATTGATCTGTATATATATATATAATTGATTAATGTATATATAATATAATATTATATAATTGATTAATGTGCTGCTGAATGACTGTAAAAGGTACCCGCCCCACCATTGATACCCTATCAGACTCTATCAGATTCTATCAGTCCTATCGGCGAAGAAATGCCGCCCACACGGAGACCAGTCACCATTTGATCCATTTGAACCCACCAAATGTCTGCCATGGGCGCATCCCACTGATTGGGTTTTAAGAAATAAGCCAATGCAACAATGTGTATACTGCAAATATCATCAAATATCTATGTCAAACAGGTGTAATTTGATACTTTCTACTGGGTCACAATGGTTTTCACACCGAAGGATAGATCGGATAGATCAGAAGCAAACACGGTTTGGCACCTTGTTGGAACCACCAACAGGTTGACGGCCGACGGATCCATAAAAAGGGTCCCCCAACGGCTATCCATAAGATGTTGGAAAGCCAGAGTAGCCTCAGAACGCCGCCGCTGCTTGTGGAACCACGGGATTCTTATGCCAATGTGCCCTGAAAAAATAATCTACGGTTTTCAGAATTGCAGTCATATTTCATTGTTTTGGCACATCGAACCACCTCACATTTGTCTTGCTTGAGGCATATATATACATGCATGTGATGTTCCTCAATAACTCAAGATTCAACGGAAGTGATCAATGATAGCTCTCTCTCTCTCTCTCTGTCTCTCGGTGGTCGTTCGTCAGGAGTTCAAAGTTTCGCACTGACTCCTCCTCCAAAAGGTTCTTGTCCTCGGGACTTCTCCAGCAAAACCAGGGATTTCACCAGAAAAGGGCAAATCCAAGAGGCCAACTGTGGGATGTGGAATGTGGAAAACATCGAAAAATAAATAATCCATGATGTGACAACCCCAAAGAGACTAAAAATGACAAAAAAGTAATCATCTATGATTCTTGCAGGCTCCATTCCTGGTCTCAAAATACACTCCGAAAATGCTGCGTCACATCTGCCGAGCTAACTTCAGCCGAGGCACTGGGTGAAACCGGCCTTGGTGCGCGACTGAAATTGCCGTGAAACCCCCAACGCTCGCCTGAATGCTACCGCAACTGCCAGGGCCCAAGCTTCCCCCAGTTGTTCCGTCTTGGCTTCCGGACGCTGGAGGTCCTTAAAGACTCTTTTGCGCTCCTGCTGTGTTTTAATTTGGGGATTCAGCTGAACTTTTCGCATGTCTGCTTCGTCGTCTCTGGGCAGCGTTCCCCATCCATGACAAGTTGTGGTAGAACTACAGAAAACATGTGCTAGTTTTCAATCAAAATTTGTTGCCTTTACAACCCTCTGGTTTTTTGGTAGTTCCCTGACGTAATGTCTGGCATGTGACGAAGGGGATGGCGCGCCGTGAGGATAAAAGCATTCAAATTGCACAAAGCCAACAACCATTGAGAGGTGCATACCTTACATGGCTCATATTTTGCTTTGAATTCCTAAGATATTACTCGCATTTTGCATAGACCAACAAACATATCTTCTGGCCAAACTGTTTGAAGTTAACACCATGGGTGGAATGTGTGTGTGTGTGCCCCTATATGTATACATACAGGGGACTATAGTTTTATGATGTTTTATGTGTGGTACAATATTTATTGCATATTTGCATGTTGCATTTCCCATAAGCAATACATACGTTTACAATCGTGAACACATCATCCAGAACCAACCCAACCTCCAACGACTGATGCTGCGTCTTGGCCATTTCTTTTTCAAGCTGCGCCTAGGCCAACCGCCCGACCTGGAAAACGATAGATTGCTTCGGGAAAGAACTTAAAGCGCACCTGTACGATTACCAACAGAATATTAACTAGGGAAATGCTCCCTAATAATCTAAATGATTCCAAACCCATAGGATCCATGTATGCTATATATGGAAACATTTACCATCAATATACCCCAAATGTTAGCATATATGCCATACATGGATCCTATGGGAAATGAAGTACTTGCCGGGAGATGCTTCCCAGAGTGAATACGCAGTCTGACATGTCCAAACCAGGGAACATGGATCCAACCGTAACTCCGAAGTGCTCCCTCCTTTCGCTACCGGCTGTGAATATCCCACATGGTTAGTTCATGTTAGTTCGGTTGTACCCGTATACTATCCCCAAAAGCCCCTTTGAGTTGATTTGTTTTTCTTGGCCATAGAAAAATTACTTTACTTCGTGTGATCCCCACCATGACATTTATACATTTTCTTACTGGCAAATCTTCTGGCATTCTATCTGACATATCTTCTGACATTCTATTTGGCATTCTATCTGGCAT
>Ga0126342_10009772_pt1 | contig 17180 bp, 17 predicted proteins | sample Cyp1metagenome_FD_92528 | JGI IMG/M metagenome (GOLD analysis project Ga0126342, IMG submission 92528) | Coral microbial communities from Lord Howe Island, Old Settlement Bay, Australia - Cyphastrea 1 metagenome | ecosystem: Host-associated > Invertebrates > Cnidaria > Coral ... | reverse complement strand
GATAGTTAGATAGGTAGATAGATAGATAGATAGAAAGATAGATAGATAGAATAGCTATAGATAGATAGATAGATAGAAAGATAGATAGATAGAATAGCTATAGATAGATAGATAGATAGATAGATAGAATAGCTATAGATAGATAGTTAGATAGATAGATAGATAGCTATAGATAGATAGATAGATAGAAAGATAGATAGATAGATAGATAGCTATAGATAGATAGATAGATAGATAGATAGCTATAGATAGCTATAGATAGATAGATAGAAAGATAGATAGATAGATAGAAAGATAGATAGATAGATAGATAGCTATAGATAGATAGATAGATAGATAGATAGAAAGCTAGATAGATAGATAGATAGATAGAATAGCGATAGATAGATAGATAGATAGATAGATAGCTATAGATAGCTATAGATAGATAGATAGATAGAAATATAGATAGATAGATAGATAGATAGAAAGATAGATAGATAGCTATAGATAGATAGATAGATAAATAGATAGATAGATAGATAGCTATAGATAGATAGATAGATAGAAATATAGATAGATAGATAGATAGAAAGATAGATAGATAGATATATAGCTATAGATAGATATAGATAGATAGATATAGATAGATAGATAGATAGATAGCTATAGATAGATAGATAGATAGATAGCTATAGATATAGATAGATAGATAGATAGATAGCTATAGATAGATAGCTATAGATAGATAGATAGCTAGATAGCTATAGATAGATAGCTATAGATAGATAGATAGATAGATAGGTAGAATATTATCTGTAGGATATCATGGAATATGGTATATCTATCTATTCTATAGATGGAATATGAAATATGATGGAATATAGACCAAGAGAAACATTGGCAAAACTGGAATTGTTTCCAAAGCAGAATATGGAAAGTCAATGAACATCATGGATGATGGGTTTAGATCAACTGAAAAAAATCGGTCACCTGGGGCATGGCCTATCAATTCTCATGACATATTTGGCTCATGTTGGTCCCCATGGTTTCTGGTTACATCACCCCGCGCAAGCGCGCTTCACCAAGGCGACAACTTCTGATCGTCATCTCCAAGCAGCTGCACTCCCGCGCACGCACACGGGAAGTGACGCACCTCGCCATAGTTTCCGCCGGCCAGTCGTGAGCAGTGGCTGCTAAGCCCTGGTTGGTTGATGATTATACGAGATTATATTCAATAGGGTAGTATACAGTATACTATACCAATTATATCCCATATGCTCCATGTATAGTATATGTACCTACATTTGAGCCATTTATGGGGTAAATGGTGGTAAATATTCCATACATGGAGCGTATGGGTATGGGATTATCAATAGGCTTGATATATTGGATTATACTACCAAATATACTGGGAATTGTGACAATCCAAAAACGGGGAATCCCTATGAACCAACCAGTATAATGCTGGAATCACAGAGAGATTTTGACCATTCATGTGGGAAACCCAGTGCTAAACGTTGATTAATGGTTAATAATGGTTGATAATGGCTAATAATGGGTGTAGAACTAACAATAATTTATAGATGAAAAATGGACAGTTGGAATACTGCGGGATAGCCAATGCCGTAAACAACTCCTACTTACGGATGGTCTATAGACCATATAGCGCCCATTTATGGGATTTTATGGTGATGGTTGATTATTGGGTTTACTACGTGAAGTTCTGTTTTTTGTTTTCCGGAACTGGAATATCAGTATAGGATTTTCAGCGAGGATTAGTATGTACAGCTGGATGGGTTTGTAACGGTTTGCCACATGGCTATGCGCGCAGCCAACATCCAGGGAAGAGTGCCATGAGAAGCTTTGCCAGAAATGGTTAACCAGTGATCCATACTGCATTTTTTTGTCACTGGCAAAGCGTGAGAGATAGAGATGAGATACGTATATCAATGGATTGGTTTAGGGGAAAATTTACAGGACAACCTAATATAAAAAATGGTAAAACACAATCTGGTTTCCTGAAAAAAAATCCCGTGAATACCAATCCATTGAGTATATACATGTCAAATGTGCAATTCTTTGAAACACTTTGAAGTTTGGGACCCCTGAGATCGCGCTGTTCCCACCCGAAAATAACCATACTCGGAGTCTGTAGATTCCAGTCACAGCCACCAACAAAAGTAGATTCCAATCATTCATCAACGAAATCTACGTTTGTTGGTGGCTGTTTTTTGTAGAATACTGCACGAAGGGTACCCATGTCCCAACTGGATAGTTACCACACCAACGCAAATCATCGGCCTCATGGTTCAAAACGCGTTTTTTGGCGAGTCGGTGATGAATTCCTCTCACATTGAGTCAGTGATGTGGGGTGTGACATGTTTTTTGCAAGGCCAACCATCTCGGGCCTTGCGAAGGAGTTGGCGGAAGTGGCCAAGGCGAGTCGTGGCGGAGTCGTGGGGACTTGATGATGAACGTTTGGGAGAACTTGGGGAGGTAATTGGATACTTCATGTGCCAATACATGCCAATACATACTGCAATGTAAGCCAAGAATATGGAGGGTTTTGACAAATTGGGGGTTCTTAAGTCATGACAGTCATGGGAAACTCCTAAATTCATCAAAGTTGCTCTTTATTTTTAATAGAACATAGTTGTGAACTGGGGTCCCCCAATTTCATTCATCAGAGCCACTTTTTCCTTCCCTCCCAGAACCGGGCGCCCCAGGTTTGCCTTTCGGGTGAGCGCCCCAAAGACGCAGCAGGGAATCCTAGGGATGGGATGTGCTGATTGGAATCAGCTGGTGCGCTGCTTGTGGGAATCAACTATGTGGGATTGCCATGGATTGCCCCAAAAGTTGAGAATACCTCGGTTGTTTCAACCCAAGAAAATGAGGTTTTACGACCCGTCTGACCGACTTTAAAAGAGATGATGGTTTAAAGTGGGAGCCGTCCCAACAATTGTATATTGTCATCTTAGTTTTGAGTTGGGAGTTGTTTTGTTTATTTTTGAGCGCAGTGTCCCCCTTTATGTGCGGTTCATACCACAATGAGTGTGGTGTTGTTTTCCACCCCATTCAATGAGTGTGACGATTTGCACCAAATGAAAGTGTGTTTTTACACCTTTAGGTTTGTTTGAACATGTTGGACCCCAGTTTTTGCAGACGATGATCATCACGTGTCCAATCCCGTTGCGGCTACGAAGCCTGCTGGCTGGTTTCAACATTGTTTCAACCCTTCAAACGAAAAAAAAAGCCCAACGAGCAGCTCGTTGAATCTCCGTTTCAACCATTGTACCGACCTGAAAATGTTGAGTCCCCATGACCTTAGCCTACATCAATGATTCATGGTGAAGTTCCCCCATGTTTTTCAATGTTTGGCGCTTCCCAAGCGCCGAGAGTTTCGAGAAGAGGCTGCTGTGACCATGCGTTGGACCTCGGACGTCTTTGATTTGCTGCTGCGGATGCACGAAGAGCAGCCAGGGGGCCCCAGCTGTGCTTGGAAACTGGCGAAGTTTGTTGTTCAACTTGAAATCCCGGCATTATGATTATGACTGATTATGAATTGTATATATTGAACCATATTCAACCAGAAAACATCTATGTAAACCTGTCAGTTTGCTGCTTAATTCAATTACGCAGAATCCTCATGGCTTGGTGCCATTTTTGGTGCCAAGGAACATCCGCCATGATGATGGCGAAATTCTTTGGTTTCCCACTTCCTAGATGTGGTGCTTTCCATAAATGGGGGTACCCCAATAGCTGGATTTGTTTATAATGGAAAATCAATCTATAAATGGATTAGCCCCATGACTTAGGAAACTTCCATGTAAGTCCTTGGAAAAGGATGGAAAAGGAACAATACAGCTCTACTTCCAACCGGGGTTGGCAAATGTCCGATAAACGGGCAATTTAGTACGTCACCTTGCAAAACTCCGTCGGGCTGTTGATCCCAAAGTTTTTTCAGAATGGATCAACATCGATTAATGTGGGTAAAACAATGACACAAACCACCCATGACTGGGAATGGTAAACATACCACCTATAAAAATGTTGATGACTGGGAGATGGTTTATGACATTTTGTCAACCACATTATATCACAAGATCAAATATCCTCATAGCTAGATGATGATGCCAGGAATCGTGTGGCTGTGCGCCCACTGAGTTTGTCGAGCTTCTATCAGGTCTACCGGCTTGGGGGAGCGGTTCCTCACATGAGCGGTGTTTAAGAACGTTTTTTTTTTTTTTATTATATGTTATATAATATATAGGGGGTTATACAATGTTATACAATTATTTTATATATTGGGAATTATCATATAATTCATTCCGTGATGATATGAGATGTATTGAGAAACTTGTTGCGATGAACTGGGAATTCATTCCTATGCCGTCTATGCCATGATAATATATTATACTAATCCATTCCGGGAATCCTGTTTGTGAAACCAAAGACATTCAGTGTGTTTTTCGCCGGGCACTGGTTGTGACAAGATTTTAGCATCAGCTCCTGGGCATGGGTCATCAGTTCTTTCCTTTGTTTTTTTAAATTGTCTTACTGGTGCTAAACGTAGGGAATGGATGGGTTGCTGGGGGTTGCTGGGATTCTTATCGACAGTCAGCCAGTGGATCATTCCCTCAGATTCCCTAGCACAAGTAAGTTATAGTAAGTTGGGGAAGGCACAACATGGCCGTAGGAAGGCAAATGTCGAGAAAATGGCGATGTTTCATGCGTTTGAAGCCCATCGGATGATTGGTATCCAAGATTGATGTAACTCTGAAACAGCAAAAACAGGAAAGCTATGGGAAGTGAATCTATGCTAAGCAAAAAAAACGGTTGTGTGGATTCTTCAACAACAAACATCGGCTAGTTCCCTGTGGAAAGCTTGGTTGGTTCGTCCTTTTTTTGAAACTGTACTTGGGGGGTGCATCCCATTTAAATGGGTAATACCTCCAGTTATGGAAGATCCCCACTTAGATGGAGGTTTCCTAAGTCATGGGGGGTAGCCCCAAATCATCCATCGTGGGGTACCCCCATGTATGGAACCCCCCGCGATATGCCAGGTGGGTGGCTTCGAGCTGTTCGAGCCGCTTGGTGGAAATATCATCTGGGTTCGGTTCAGGGAACATGTAAGGAAAACCGGGAAACCATGTTTTTTTTTTAGCATGTGCTGTATATATATCATCCATATATATATGTGTGTTCATTTGAACGATGCTGATCAAGTGTTGAACAAAAATACTGCTTAAATGCTTGAATCATGTTAATCAGATATAAGGAATTTGTAACCCACTTCCATTTTCATGGTCCATGTGACTTTCCCTTGGGGATGTGAAGTCCCAGTGCGTCTGGCATCTGGTGTTGCCATAATCCTGGCGACTTGGGTGATTTTTGTCCAACCTATAACCATGGGACGTTCACCAACACATATGAGAATTCCAACCAGGCATGATACTGTTTGAACATAATGTTACAAGCCTGGTGTTTCATGGAGCTCTACAATCCGACGGGGAAATTCCGCCTTCAACCAGCAAGTTCGGGGATGAGGCCCATCTTGCAGACAGTGAAAAAGAACTTGGAACTGGAGTCAGGACGTTTTGAAACTCACACCTTTGCTGTGGACATTTTGGGTCCCGTGGGTCAAAGGAGCTGGTGACCGCTGGTGCTCCATCGAGCATGGATCTACACAGCTGGTGATAGTTTGGACCATTCTTTTCTGGTTGGTGGTTTGGAACATGATTTTTATTTTTCCCATCATATTGGGAATGTCATCATCCCAACTGACGAACTCATATTTTTCACACCAACCATTTTTTTTCGGAGGGATGGTAATCATTTGAGTCATGAGTCATACCTTGTCATTTCCATTTCATGACATTTGGGAAGCAATCTGGGCCAAAAAACGGGCGACGAGACTGGAATGAGATGTTGTATCAACTCAAGAGAGTCAATGCATAGGTTTGGGATGGCAACCGCGGCCACCATGTTTGCAAACCATTTTGCTACCAGTTCCAACTGGAGTTTTGCAGTGCCCGCACTGCAGGCATCTCATATATGTATATATATATATAGTAATCATATCTATATATATATATATATAGCAGCAAATGGCCATGTTCCCAAGATTTGACACGGAAGATACAACTCGCTTGTGTGTTCTTCAATAACCTGTGATGATTTTCCGGCTTGATCCAGTGGCGCGAAGCAACCACTAGAGGATTTGCCCATGATGCAGGACCCCCTGCACTCGGAAGCGCCCTGGCATACCTCGAAAAGGCCGGGCGGGAATGCTGGTGGATTTCTTCAGTGGCTATTTCAGGTACCGATTTATTGGAGGTACCTGCCATAAGGTCTATGTAAAGGCTAAAATTCAGGGGATATAGCCAGAAGTTATCTGGGTTTATATCGTACAGTACAGAAGTTGAGGTACCTGAAATTGCCATAAAGCAATTTGGATTCACCTATTCCCAAAAGGGACAAAAGGGAATGTCATGGAATGTAATGCATATGCAGCAGATGATAATCTGGTTGGTGGTTTCAGACATTGTTTGATTTGTGTAACCATATTTGGGATGATGATGCCCAATTACGAGCATATTGTTATCAGATGGGTTGAGACAACCAATCAGCACATAAGAACGACATGAATGCAACTTGTTGATAAGTACCTCATATGAGTCAACTCATGCCTTTGGGTTCAACCCTTTGTGATTCTGGGCGTGATTCAGCGGCAGGTTCTTACAATGTCAACCCCAGATTATGTTAAGGAAGTTGCTGCCAAAAGTTACTCAGCATATCTTAAAATCATTTAGCATCAAGCATATCCTATGTCTGTATTTTTTAAACATTTGTAACATTTCTAGGTCAAAACGGAAAAGACATGTGCAAAATCGAGAGTGGTCACTTCAAAATATGCTGTTCGTCAACATGGCCTGGCCATGGCCTGGCCATGGCCTTGGCAGCTCCGCTCCGCAGGTGACATCCCACAAGCGATTCACCAACGCGCCGCAAGCCATCAGCTCAGCGATCTCCCTGGGTCTCTCTCCTGGGGCCGGGTGAGGCCTGTCGGGTTGATGCTTGTTGATGGTTGGTTTATATAAATCCATCAACTACTATGTTATATATGATGTTTATTGATTTATAAACCTATGAAAACGATGATGGTCCATTAACTATAGTACGTTATATAAAATATGTGTTGATTTATAAACCTGTGACAACTATAGTTATATTATGTTATATGAAGTTATATTATATGCCCCACAAAGCCAACAGTAAACGTATGTGCGTCAACTTAGATATCGTTTGCGGGCCTCACTCTGTAGTAAACCATTCCATGTGGCAGTGGCTAGAAGTAGCTTAGTATAGCACTACAACCCCTAGTAGGTCCTAGTCCTCAGGTAATTTACCACATTCATTGCCCTCATGTTTGACAGGGGTTGGTAAATGTCCCATTTTGGGTATATTGGACATCACCTAAAAAAGTAGCCATGGCATTAACCATATACCGATCATGGTTGGGTGATGTGAAAAATGGGGACATTTACCCTCTGGTAAACTAACATAGCATTGGAAAATCACCATTTTTAATGGGAAAATCCACTATAAATGTCCATTTTCAATAGCTATGTTAAATTACCAGAGGGTAATGACCCATGTTTGAAAACAACATATTTTCAGGTCATGGCTTAAGATGCGAGTTTCAGGAGCCGTCCTTTGGCGTTTGTGGCTACGAAGCCTATCTAAGATGTTGTGCCCATTGGATTTATCCTAGTGGTTAATCTATGGTTAATCTATAATTAATGATGGTTACCATCTGGTTATTTAACATAGCCATGGTATAGATGGTCCATAGAAACAGATGCTTTACCTATAAAAAATGGTGATGTTCCATGGCGAACTGTTAGTCATAACCAAAGGGTATCCTATTGGATCAAATATTGTGACCAGCTATGAGAGGTCCCAGTTTATCAAAGGGATAAAAAAAGGGGTTTTTATCCAGGTGAGCTGCAGTTTCCCATTCTATTCTATCCCCCTTAAGGATCACATAAATGCTCCATGCTTGAAGTCTTTGATACCACATTGAGAGTTTGTGCCTGCACTGGCTGTGCAGTGTTTAACTGCTTCCGGACAGCTTCCTGACCTCGTCTGTGCGTGGTCATTTCTCAGCGTAATTTGGGAGACGACTCCCCCAATATGACGCTTAAATCATCCCAGAACTGGTTGGTGGTTTGGAACATTTTTTATTTTTCCGTACATATATATATTGGGAATAGTCACCCCAACTGACTAATATTTTTCAGAGGGGTTGAAACCACCATGACTTTTATGACTTTCCCATCATATTGGGAATAGTCACCCCAACAGACGAACTCCATCATTTTTCAGAGGGGTAGGTCAACCACCAACCAGAGAATCATCCCAAATTCCCCAGACAGCTGGCAATTTTATGACTCCAACATCAGTGTCCCCCAGATCTGTGTGTGTATTCCCCTTTAAAACTTTAATGTTTGCTGGGTTTTCCTTCATTTCGGGATGCAGGAACCATATGGTTTTGCTATGTTTTGCTGAGGTTATGTCCTAACTTATGGAGGCTGTGACCATAGCCATGCTGTGACCATAGCTTAGGTGGGTCTCCTGAAAGCAGAGGATGGTTTCATTCCCAAGGACCGGTTGGGTTGGGCAGGTGCGGCCACATGGCCACAATGGGAGATTCATGGGGATATAAATATACAGTAATATACATAATATATATATATATATATATGCATGAATGTGTGTGTAGTGTATTGTAATGTAATGTCATGTAATGTCATGGAATGTCATGTAATGTATGTATTCATGTTTGTATGCTTGTATGTTTATGTGTGTGTTTGTATGTTTGTATGTTTGTACTGTATGTTTTTTGATGTATGTATGGAATGTAATGGAATGTAATATTATGTTATGTTATGGTATGTTATGGTATGTATATATATATATTTATATCTGTAAGTATATGTATGTATATGTATATGTATATGTATAATATATATATATATATATATATGTGACAAGCAACGCCAAGTCATAGATGGAACGGTTGTAAACCCTGAAATTTATGAAATCAATATCGTCGAACTACTAAGATGTCCTTTTCCCAATAATATGGGCATAGAGGGTATTGCACTACCTTGGAGCATGCTTTTTTGCAGATGACCTGGCATGGTTGTGTCGAGTCATAGAGTACATTCCTGGCATGCGGCGATGTTTGTCAACTTTTAAAAGGAAGTTGATTACTGTTTAAAAGGAGCATGTGAGATCAAGCAAACACTGTTCTATCTTTTTGCTGTTACATAACTTACATAACCAACTAGTACAATCAAAATAGCGATAGCTGGATTTGCTGAAACGGAGATATTTTCCCAGCGGCTACGGATCAATACCAGAAGGGCATTCCATGGGATTTCTCGCATCCCCAAGCGATGAGGTACAGGATGGGACCCCCCCAGTTATATTTGTTGGTTTATATATGTTTATATTACCTCATCTATATAATATATAAGTATAGATATATATCCACCATGACTCCAAGTTATCTAAGTATAATATATATATATCCACCATGACTCCAAGTTAGCCTCTCAAGGGGGGCCGTTCTAGAGGAAACATACTCTTCATTGCGGTTTGTTGTGTTAGTAAACACATCAGCAAGTAAAGTAAGGACGACTTAAATGCATCCGACCTGTGAGGTGTGGTTCCGTTCATTTCTTGTTGGCAAGCACACTTGACCAGCCCGCGTGTCTGAAGTCGGGATGTGGCTTCGAGGCCCCAAAAAGGTGCACGTCACCAGAGGGGCATCCAACGAAAAACGACTTGCGGTTCCCAGTTGACATGGCCTATTTGCATATATGTGGATCTATGCAGGCTGTTTAAATATAGCTCTTCTTCATGTTGAACAGGTAAATGATGGAACGAAATGACATGAAATGGCTAAATGGACTGTCTATACTATCATAGCTTTGATAGATTGCCAGTGCTAGCTGAACAACATCCAACTCCACTTATGAACGGTCCCCCCACCTGCTGCGGGTGAAGCAGCAAGTGCTGTGAGTCCTATTCTAAGCCTTTGTGTAACCCTATATCCCATATATGCAACCCATGGTGCTGGAATATAGAAAGCTACATGACTGGGCCATTTTTGGATATTTTTGGGGTGAATGTAGGTAAACATTCCAGCATCATGAATCATGGTTCGCATCTGGGTATATTTGGGTATGGATCAATACCTATTAATACCATTTTTAGTGGGATGAACATCCATTTACCAGCTATTTTGATGTTCACCAGGGGTACAAGGTTTTGACACACTGCCATTTATGATAGTCCCAAGTTGTCACTTCAATATCGGCCAGACTTAGGAGGCCATCCGTTTCTGAGTAGCTGGAAAGGAATAGACCCCACCCTAAGCAGTTGCTAAATGGCTTAAAAGTAACCAGTTAGTATATGGGTATAACATAAATAACATATATATATGATTATATATGTATAACTATAACTATAGGGATTAATTAATAACCAGTAACCATAGACATAACTTAAGAGTAACCAGTACACTATATTGCCTATAATATATACATATATATATAGATATATTATAACATATATATATATAATATAACTGGGGATAATTCCCATATACCTGGTGCATTTCAAATGCTGCGCTGATCCGTTTCGCACCCCACCCCAGGACCTCTTGTGCCGCTCCGTGCAGTCGGAAGCGCTTCGGCTTCTCTTGCCGGTCCGGAGCTGAGACATGCCGGAGGCAGCAAAGATGGGGAGTAATTAGCTGCAACGAGGTGATTTTTGTTGGTCATGGCAAGTCAAATGGGTGTGTCTTAAAATGGAAGGTCCAGAAATTCCATGGGTTTCAATGCTGAAATGGTCTAAATTGAATTGAATGATTTGGGTCAGCCCTATTTCAGGAAACCGTCAAATGGTGGTTGACTCCATTACTATTGAGACTTGTGGTATGACATTGGTCAACGCTTTCCTGAATTTATGGGAACGACAGACAGGAAGCAACCAAATTTGGCTAAATCCTTGGTTTCCAGTAGAATGGAGTCTTGGAATTCTATGGCTGGTGATTAACCATGCAATTTGAGGTACCATATGTTCAAAATTCCATACATGTTTTTGCCAGTTGGAACGTTGTCATGAACATATTGTGAATCTCAATGAGTTGCATGGATTATCACTGCCGATTCAGACTGTTGAATTGCAAATTGTACCTCTTCAGACATGCAACTGAGGGCCATTCCACTCTCACATGTCCCCAAGAGTGAAGAAGGATTGAGTTCAGCTTGCGGCCCCAAATTACTTTCATAGTTTGTTTCAAATAGGTTATGTAGCAGAACAGATGGAAAACTAAGTGCACTATTCACCCGCGAGCCAGCTGATTTACCCCAGAATTTTGATAGCCATTCTGCATTTTGTTTCCCCATCCGCGGGAGTTTTTGTTTTGAAAACTCATAACTAGCCTTCTGTACAATTTCTACTATAGCACTACAGATTCGGCATTTGCCATCAATGATGCTGGGATCCCAAAAGCATTGGTCCTATTTGGTAGGAATTCACAGGGATTAAATGTTCTTAAACAACAAATCCGCATGGGCAGACTTGGTTACCGAGTAGGACATACAGTAGGATTTCAATTCGCGGTTTCACAGCTTCCTAGATAAGATGATAGGTCCAGCTCCACCTTCCCTGGCCGATTTGGGGTGAGTTTCTTGGGGGCGGGCAATGTATTTTTTTTCTTGGCGATGTGTTTCGCACAACGAGACAACCCACGATATCCCACCCAGGTGTGGCGAGATGGTGATTTAGCTCGTTTCCCTGAGAATGCTGCGCGTTCGCTCATGAAGGCCCTTTGAGGGTGAGCTGTTGGGATCTTAAGGCGGCACTTGAAAATGAGGATCCCAAGTAGTAAGTGGTTTATAACTCATAACTCATAACTGATGATCCTCCATGTGTATTTATATAACTGGGCTAGTATATCATAGTATATCGATGTAATTATATCGTTGTTACATGTTATTACCCGCTCATTTGTTTAGGATGCACCCCCAAGCAGGACTTCGAATTGGCCAACTGCGCCTATCGGCCTCGATTGAGAGTCAAGTCATACCCCAATGAAATGTCCCTCAATTCCACTCTTCAAGTGGGTTCGATTTCTAGCCGCGTCTACTCCAGAGGATTTCAAATTTCAAAGTCTGGAAATGTCTTGAAAACTATATTGTTTCCCAAAGTCTTTGAGAGAAAGATTGGCAACACTGCAGTGTGCAACATGCTTTGCAACCATCGTGTTTGCCAGGATGCTTTAGGTTTCGGGGAAGCCGTGTTGCAGTCCACGTCTGGACGCACTTCTTATAATATATATATATATATTGGTTATATGGTTGCAGAACGTTGAATATATGCTTTATCTATGCGTCTTATTAATATGTTTATTCACTGTTTCGTCTCACAGTTCCAACTTCCATCCCAATCCCATCTGCTCCATGGTGCTGGAATATTTACCAACATTTACCCCATAAATCACCCAGTCATGTAGGTAAATACACCAGCACCAAGGTTCGCATATGGGAATGCTTCGTCACAATCTCGCTTGGTTTCCTTCAAATGTTCCGGGATCATCCAAGTCACCCGGTTAGGCCATGGTTGAATCCCCAGTTTTCAACCATGGCCTGCTGGATTTTTTCATCCATGGAGTGTTGTAGCTATGAACCTTCATTTAGAGAGGATGTTTCCATATATGTTCCAATGTTTTTTTCCCATGATGTTCCTATTAAAGTCTCCATGTTCATCCATGTATAGAGGATTTGTCCATATTGTTCCATTGATTTCCGATTGTAACCTCAATGATCATCCTTTTTTTTAGGGGGATTAGAGGATTTCTCCATAGTTTCCCATGGATTTGCCGATTAAAACCTCATTTTTTCATATGTTTTCATCCATTGATTCTCCATATTTTCCTTACTTGTGCTAAACGTAGGGAATTTTCGGGAATGATCCAGCAATCATCACTAGTACTCATCCCAGCAACCCCCAGCAACACATCCAGCCACCCTACGTAAAACGCACCAGGAAGTTTCCCATTGATTTTCCGAAGCTCCACTTCAACCCTGTGATTTCCCATGGCAGCGCAGGTCTGGGTCCATGCTCTCGATGGTCCCCGTGACATTCCACCCAGGCTGGGAATCGCTACCCTTTGGTAAAAGTTTACATAACTATGGAAAATCATGGAAAATCACCATTTTTTATGGGTAAATCCACTATTTCTATGGCCATGTTCAATAGCTATGTTAGTTTACCGGAGGGTAAATTGCTGGGAATAAGAACTGTTCTTAAGATTTATGATGGATATATCATGATATATCTATGCTTAGATGGGGCAAATATCAACCAACATAACTAGGGGGCCCTTCCTGGAGGGAATATGCATTTTTTTCATATGGACAATGAGGTTCCAATCCGTGAGAATCCATTGGGATGTAGCCAAATATGTTGGACGTGTCCCGCAGAAGCGGATCTACTTTCCTACTTGCATAGCATCAAACATGGGGAGTTATTGCATAATACGATTCAACCAACCTAAGGTCTGGAAATCTGGACTCTGGACGCAGGAATCCATAGAACGGTAGAGCGTTGTGGACCCACAAAAGGCTGGTTGTTGTAGTAGTTTTGGGTCAGTACCTGTGGGTATCAGTCAATGGGGATGGTGATGTCCATTTCTCAAATGGGTTTGTTTGTTACAATTAGGTATCCATAAATTTCACTGACTAGTCATTGTTACATATTTCCAGACACACCACAATGGTGAATGAGGATATACTAACTAGCCAAGCATAACATCAAACGAAGGACACATGTATAGATATTTACATCAGCATAGCTACAATTCTGATCAGCAGAGATCATGTTTGACAGTTTGATAAACAACGAATATGGACTGACAACAGTGGAATTGTGTACAGTTTATGAAATCAGGAAAGGGGATATGTATCAGATGCATACATACCTATCAACATACATGAATGTATAGAGTGAATCGTATCACATCCATTCGTTTCCCATCAAGAAAGCCACATGATTCCAATCAATGTCTGTACCTGCCAGGCTGCGTTTAGTTTGTTGGATAAAGTTGGGATTATGTTTCCAGATGTTTCCAACTAATTTACCATCCAAATTCACAGCCAGCCTGGCTGGCTGTTTTTCATGAATCACCCTAATTTAGTTCGATGAGTATCCCGTATCTAAACCTATAAAAAGTGGTATTTTCCTTTGATTTGGAAGATTTCCCACAAAACAAGTGGGTATTTTCCTTTGATTTTGAAGCCCTATGGATCCAAACACTGTTTGAGAAGGTACTTAACCCCCCAAATCATACCCCAAACACTTTCTAAGAAGGTACGGCTGGATCCATAGGGAAGATGATCCCCAATAACTGTCCTCTTTTTTAGAGCTGAAACAGGCCCAATCAGTCTGGTGCCGCGGCCACGGCTGGGGCACCTGGTGTTTTTTTTGGGAGACGCCGAGTTAATGAACTGAACACAGAACACACCAAAAACATCCAAAAACATCCAAAAATGGATAGATTTCACTAAGAAGTATGGAGTTTAGCAGCTAAAATGGGTATATAATGGATTACAATGGTATATAAGCATAATATAGAACCAATGAATACCAGTTGAAATTGAACATTGGAAGTGTACCAGCAATCTATTGAAGTTAATGGGCCTAAATATGGCTGGGTTGGTGATTCCGATTGATTGAAACCATCGATGAAAACAGACAGCACTGTGTAGGGCTTGGTTTGTCTGTCCATTCAGGGCCATGCTATGTGCAATTGTTCATGCCATTTACATTATGGATTTCCTAGGAGCATGCCCGATCTTTGATTTGATTTCACTTGTCCAAAACGTTGGGGATAGTTTTTTTGCTCCCTGGTCCCTGAAATTCTTTTCAATTTCTCAGTTCAGTATTTGGTCAAGCAATCTGACTCATTTCTTGAAACGGTTTTCCACTGGAAAGTTCTTGGGTTTTGGTGCTTCCATCCCTAGATGATCACTCCCTAAAAAGGTGGCGATTAATCGGTCAACTTGCGGTAACTTCCGGTCCTTCTCTTCCACAAGCACAGAAACAAGAATGGCCATATAGTAACACTCAAAAAGGCAGAAATATATACCAATATATACATATAATATATACCAATATATACGTATATATATATAAGCCACTGTCCGTCCGCCACCTTTTCCGCAGCGTCTTTCCACGAGCTCCGTGCGTCCGGTGAAACGCGCGCGCCATGGCGGAGGATGCGGAGGCCTTTGAGCCGCACCCGCAGATGCTGGCGGATGCGCTGCACTCCTTGCGGCTGGGTCGCGGTTGGGGGCTGCAGGGGCTTGGAATGGCCTGGAGTGTTTCAATTTCTGGTCATTTTTTGAGGGCATTTTTTTGAGGGCTTGTTTATGGAAACTGGAATTTTGGGATAATTCAATGAGGTGTTGAACAAGACATGATGTTTTACTGAGTGCAGATTGGTGTTGATGAACAGTTTTGAGGTTGCAAATAGCAAACATATGCCAAACAAAATGTGTCTTTTGTTCATGCAGCAAACAGCCTTCAACTGTGCCCACCTCTTAAATCTATACAAACGACCCGAATCTCATGGAAGCGTGCCCTTTTCAGGAAGATATCGCAGATAGAATTCAGGTCAGGTCATTGAGAATATCGCAGATAGACCATACTGGCATCCGGGATTGGAGGTTGGAAAGACAGATCAAAGATAGTGTGGCAGTGGGTAAACCCAAAACCCAACAATAAACAATCCACAAATATCCACAAGATCACTGACCAGAAATGGCTGGTATAAACCCTCCACACTTGGTCGGTCCCAAAAAGAGACATCGCGACTGAACCAGGCGGCTGATTTTTTGCCGATGGATTTGAAATGATTTCGGAATAGGCAATGCCCAGAATATACGTTTATGATATTCTCATGATATTCCCAATATACAAGCCCCTTGATTGTTGGTTCAGTCTCCCCCATTTATCCCACGTAACTTGACCAAGTCCCTTGAATGTTGGGTATTCCAGTCGTCGCCCAATTACCAAGTTCAGCTCAGGTTGAAACCGTTGAAGCTGACCAATGGAATTCGCTTCAAAGAGCAGAGCACTCCAGTTGAGCGAGCCTCGGTTGATGTTGAACAAAGTGGCAAGTGAAAAAATGCGACAAAAGCCAGGTGAAAGTGGGAATGTTGTGAGATTTTTATGGCCATGTCAAGAGGGACTTACTTCCGGGTACATACTTATCGGACAATGGCTATGAAACCAACAACATGGTGATATCTTCTGGACTATCATGCATGCATGCCAACCATTTGATGTGGATGTGTCTGAACATAGGATAAAACTTAGGTTGGTGTTCCAGAAAATCACCACAATTTTTGTGTCGGACATCTTCGGAAATGATGGTGTAATCCCTGGGATTTCGCGGGATTCTATCCGTTTGGGGATGGTTTCATGTTTTTAATCATAGACCACCAGGTTTAAATGGATACAATCACCCTTTGGTAATTGTATAGATCATAATTTAATATACTGCAACATCATAATTAGATCATAATCACCCTTTGGCAATCAACCGTAGATTTTTTTCAAATCCTTCATAAACGGAGCTCTATAGCTGGGAAAATCATCATCTATGAATGGAGGATTTGTCATTGCAACATTTGATCTCACCAGAGGTTACATTCACAACATAATTGTAGAATCAGTTTCGACCAGAATTATTTTTGGGCATTGGTATACCCTAAATTCAATAGTATCTAAAAGGATATATATATATAATTCAGTACATGGCCACATCTATAACATCTAGAATCTATAACAAGGTACCAATGACATGCTATTGTTCCTATTACTTGATATACACTACATATCCTTGCATTCAAAGTAATGTATTACTACATTTCATGTACATCCCATCCCATTATATATACCCTAATTATAGATGTACCTCCCATTGGTACCATTACAAGGTGGTACCCCCCAGTTATAAGTTGGTTTATAATCCCCATTAACTATAGATATAACCCCCATAAACCCTAGATATTGGACTTATAAACCAATTTAGCTAACTATGGGGCACCACCTTG
>Ga0126342_10009771_pt1 | contig 17180 bp, 13 predicted proteins | sample Cyp1metagenome_FD_92528 | JGI IMG/M metagenome (GOLD analysis project Ga0126342, IMG submission 92528) | Coral microbial communities from Lord Howe Island, Old Settlement Bay, Australia - Cyphastrea 1 metagenome | ecosystem: Host-associated > Invertebrates > Cnidaria > Coral ... | reverse complement strand
TCTATTCATTTCTCTCTTCACCATCAAAACTGCAAATTTGAAAACATCGGGTTTTGTGGAAAAACATCGTGTTTTTTTCATATCCCACGTTTTTGTAGGTTTTTGAGTTTCAAGGTATATATACATATCTTTATATATATATATATATATATCACAGTGCATCTGACTAAGCCATCGCACGTTATGTTGGATGAGCAGCTTGAAATGGCCAATCCAGGTGCCATTCCAGATCGTAGCTTGACCAGGAGAAAACAAACTACCGCATTTCTTTGTGCTCAGTAAGCACCAAACATTAAAACAAAAAAAAAACAAACACATTAGTATTTACTAATTACTAAAGTTCAATCATAAATCATAATTTCGACAACCATATGGCGTCTATGACACATTTAACAAAATGCAGCATTGATACCTACAAGATGATGCAAAAACACATGTTATGTTGATAAAACTCATCCAACGATTGAGTGATTTAATACCCATAACCCCATTGTAAATCTCTAGTTATAACATCTTAAGCCGCTGAACAGTTAAACCAAATTACCATTTCCTAACTTGAATCACATGAAAATCAAACGTTTTGTTGGCCGAATCGTGGTTTGTGCTGCTTCCATTCGTTTAGTCATCATTTTCCTACGGATCCAACGATGAAGGCATCCCGACTGTAGCAACCACGGTGCCTGTGCAGCGCAATGAAGCGGAGCATAGCCCAAGCAACAGCAGAGGTCCTGCCCGATGCAACAACTTTGGCAGCAAACAGATGGCTGTAGATGGCTATAACATGCTAATTACCCTCTGGTCAACATACAAAAAGCTATTGAAAATGGCCATTCATAGTGAGTTGTCCCATTAAAAATGGTGATTTTCCATAGTTATGTAACAGTTTACCAGAGGGTATAACCTTAATGATTTACTCTGCAAAAAAACAACAACTACTATAGACACGGAACACCCACCATCCACATCGTAGAGACCTTTCTGTAGAGACCTTTCTGTCGAAATCACTGGATTTCCATATATTATATATAATATATGCGAGTCTACCCCAACATATCCCAAAAAAAGTTTCGCTGGGTATGCTCCATGAAAAAACCCATGCTTCTCTGAAAGCTGACCGCTTAAAAAAACCATCCCGACCAGCTGCGTTGATCATTGAGATATTGAGACTGGCCCTGGACCCCCAAGTTGTGACGTTGGTACAGCCAAAATATGGTAAACATATTCAGCTGATGGGGTAAAACATGGCACAAACACCATTTCTGTATATTTTTATGACTTTATGACAAACGGAGGGTCTTGGCATATCTTGGCATATGTTTCGATTGAGCAATGGATTTTGGGATGCAACGGACCATACTTCAGCCTCAATGTTGATACTTTTTTTGAGGCACTGGGCATCCCCATGAATACAAAATGTTGGGGTTTCCTGAAATGGGGGTTTCCTGATACCCCCAAATCATCCGATTTTTTCTATAGGTTTCCAATGGAAAACCTTATAAAAATGAATGATTTGGGGGTATTCGCATGAGGAAGCCTCCAAATGGATTGATTTGGGGCCCCTTGTTGGAAGTCAAAAGGGCGGCCTCTGGCAATTGGCATAGACCTGGGGGCCGAGACCCTCTGAGAAATATACAAAATGGGATGGAAGATATGGGGAAAAAAACTACTTTCATAGACTTTCATAGGTAAATCATCGAACTAATTGTCCACTTTCCAGAGCTATGTTAGTTTTCTGGAGGGTAGTCAGAGGAATCAACCATGGGGGATGTTGTGGTGAATATAGCGGGAATATTAGATGGGATAGATTTTTTTTTAGATGGGATATACAACAAACTGATGTTTGGCTGTGTCCAGAGTTGGGGTACCCCAAATGTGCAAATGGGAATTTGAAGCATAAACAATCATGATAACGAACCATCAATAAATCTGGGCAAATGATAATAATTCACTAACCTAAAATGTTGGGCCATTTTGGGATGATTCCTCTTTTTTAACCATGATTCCAATGAGGTCGCAGTGAGGTCGTTATAATTTGCCCAGATAAATAAATAAATAACTTAACATGTGGTTGCAATCCCCCTGAAAACATGCGCATCGTTGAGCATGACCATTATCCCAAATGTGGTTGAAAATAAAACAAAACTGACATCAATTGGCTATAGCAATGTCCCAGGGTCTTGGAATAGTAATGACAGTAATTTACTAGCAAGACAAGTAATAATCGTACCCTGAATAATGGAAATGGCTTGGGACCCCAAAAAAACACAGACAGCTGTTTCATTTTTGGTCAACATGTGCTACTAGGCTGTGAATTACGTGAGTCAGGCAAGCTACAAATAGATGGGAACAACTCTAACCAAAAGCTCGGAAGTTCGAACAAGAATAAAACGGCAGCAAACGGATTTTCACTTTTGTGAAAGTACACGTTAAAGTTTCAAACTGTTTATTTGATTGAAGAGCATGCGCTGTGGAAGTACATTATACACAGTGTACATGCACCATACGCATAGCTTAATTAGCAAGGGACCATTGCTGACCTCGGACAATCCATCCATCCCATTGGGTCGCCCCATTTTGGCTCGCACTCTCATGCTTTCACAGGGGCGGGGATCAGAAGTAGCAGGAAAACAGCTTGAGCTACTGAGAAAGTGTCACTTTAGCCATGTTTTTGTTGGCTGTTTCACTTGATTCAGATTAGAAAACAACACATTGCAGGTAGAAAGTGGCACCCAGTGCCTCGTTTAGTTCGGCACTGTTTCTATTTCAATAGCCGAAATTCATGCGGGATTTCCCAGCTTGTCATGTTGACACCGGAGGGTAACTAGTGACTGGAGCTACCATTGGAGCTCCTGTAGCTGTTCAGTGGGCTTTGATGTTTGGCTCAAAACTATGAAACACCAAATATTCACAAAGGTTTGCTCAGCTATGAATATCATCTTGAAATCGTGGGCCTTTCCTCAACCTGCTGCATTTCATCAACGCCTCACCGGGAAGCTACATGCGCTGCTTGTAGAGTCACCAATGCAGAGAAGTCTTTGAAATCCAAATAGCCCAGTTTCTTGCCTTCGCTATTGGATGGAAATTCGCTGAGTCGGTGAATTTCCCAAACCCAGGGGAGTTCCATTGTTTGTATATAGAGATTTAAGCATAACCGCTGGAGTTTTGGTTCTTTGACCTTAACATGGATCCCAGGATAGCCCCATTGACAAATGCAACTGGGACGATTTTAACAGCCGATTTTGGGATGAATTTCATACCCATAGCGATGTGACTTTACTTGAGGCTATCCCTTATGCTATCTAGTCATCCAATTATGCAGGTCGTAAACTTGGGATCTCCAACGCTGCTCATAAGGTGTCTTCAGGTTTCTTAGACTATTAGATCGCCAAATAGGTGGTGCTTTACTGGCATCTCATAACCCCCAAATATAGCGTCTGTGCACGTGCAAATACAGATTCCTAGTCCTGTAGCCTAATCCTTATTTCTGGGACACCCTGTAGGAATCAAACATAGCTATGGACAATGACATGGCCTGTGCGTATAGATCATTTGCCTCTTGAACATCGGATTCTCAGGGCGTGTGATCCCTTTTTCTCGTGCACATCAAATCCCCAATTCGACATGATGCGGTCTACCATCATGTCATGGATTATCATGGCCAAGGTTAGATACATTGCAAAAAGGGAACAAGCGCAAATGGCTCCTTAGAAAAGATCCCAATTTTTAGGAAACACATGGAAAGACAGAACTCAATACTAATTCATTTGGCAATCAACATATGTCCCATATCTTCAGGACCCATTTTTTGCAGTGTTCGGGACGCACAAGTCACTATCGAGTTTGTTGAAGAAACCCACAATCTCAGCGAGCTCGTCTGTTTCACAGAGACCTGATGGGTAACTTGTTCAGAAGGTCCCTTTCGGAGGCTGAGGCTTTCATCTAAACCTGCAGAAGTGAAATCTCTATATGTATACCCAAATATATTTATTTAGGCAGTCAAGTCTTCGAAATTCAATGTCATCATGTTCTCAAGAAATACATGCCAAACAAATAGTGATACTGTCTCTTTTGGTTATTGGTAAAGCAAAGAACAGGACATACAATACGTCAAACACTATATACTATACAGGTCATATTCACATTGCGGTGCGTAGCTCATTCACGTACCCGTATTTATGTACGCCAGTTCCTGTACTTCTTTCACGTGTATTTGAGTGTATTTGTTGACATACAACCATATGAAAATGAAAAAACTCAAAATGTGTAACAATGTGTACATGTAAAATCATGTAAATATCACACAGAACTAATGTTTATCAATATCATTTAGCATGATGTGAACATTAAAAAGAACCTGACCCACTTTGGCGTGGTTGCCCTTACGCGTCCAAGATGGTTCGGCCAGGATTCTTCTGTCAAGTCCTAAGCCACCCTCTGAGCAATATGCTGGTCATTGGGGACCAACATCTCATTTCTGTTGAAGAAAAAACCCTCTGGTAATTTAACATAGCTATTGAACATGGACATACATGGACCATAGAAATAGTGGATTTATCCAGCTAAAAAATGGTGGATCTTTCATTGATTTTCCATAGTTATGTGACAGGGCAACCAGGCCGGGTAGTCCATGAAATCATCCCAAATCACGAGCGCCTCGCCGGATCAACTCATAACACAGGAAGTCTGTCTTGCCCACCTCAGAAAGGCAACTTGTACCGGGCCGGGCCCCAACAATTCGGAATGGTTGTTGGTTTAGTTTCACCATGAATATCCACGAATACTGTGTAGTATACTATAATACTATAGAATCATAAGTAGAATCATGAAGCATACACACATTTGAGTTCTAGACCTACTTAGCTCTCGTTTCGGGGCCCCACTTTGTATGAATCAAACTAGATAAATCAACATGATCTGGAATCGTATTAGAAATATCTTAACGTAAGACTGGGACCAGATATGTTCGGCAAACAAATCAAGGCAACGTGTCTGCCGTTAAAAAAAGTAAAAGTGTTTACTTCAGGCTCTCTAATTTCATTACAAACATATTGTGAATCTGTATGCATGCGTATACTACATCGCCCAGTTCTTTCTCATACGGGAAACACTAGGTCCAGGTGGTGCAATTTCCACTTTATTTAAATCCTATTTAAGGGGTGTTTCCACGCAATCAAATCTATTTGATGATCGGTTTCCCGTTTTCCATTGGATGTGTCTGCTTGGTATGTGCCAAGTGAAAACCTGGTTATCATCCCGCAACACGGGCGTTGACAAAAAAAGATCAAGGGGTCGGGCCGGGTCGGGCAATGAATCACCTCAAAGAATCAACCGGTCGGTCATAGTGGTCATGGACAATCCTCCATTTCTAGATGAATGGAATATTGAATTATGTATGATGAATGTCCCATGAATGTCCCGTTTTCAATTCATGTTTGCCCATTTACAGGAGATCATAGGAGATCAATTAGCCACTTTGCCACCTTTGGATTTCACCAAGTGGCTTTGCCCGAGCCATCAGTGGACATGTGAAGCAAGAGCTCCTTGGAGCGTGTTGCCACCGGTCAAAACGGATCAAATCTCATCTGTGAACATCATAAGATGGCTGGTAAAGGGATGTTCATTCCAAGTATTACGCAATAAAACAAGATAGTGGTTCTGGTGTTTCAACATTTCTCCCACAAGTAATTGCTACGTAAGTGTTGATGAACATAATGACACATCATCAATATTGAAATGTGCAGAATCATTTTCAACATCAGCATGCCGATTTCTGTACTCTCTATGGTTCAGCAGGTTCAGTGTCCCAAGATTGTTGTTACATGAACCAACCGTAGTAACCGCAGCGAAATATAATTTCAAGTAGATGATTTACCTGATCGAAACACTGCAATGTGTGTGCATATACATATATTACGTAGATCGGCAGACACGCAACTTTCAAAACAACTTTGCAACATCAATGACCACATCATCTGATTTCACACCCTGTTTCTTGAGTACAAAGAACACATCAAAAACAACAAATGATTTACCCCCACAGACTTTGAGACTCGGATGAAACCCCTCTTCCACCGTGATCAACTAGTGATTTGGGTCAGTGATCAACAGTGGACTCCCTTCCGAAGTGGTCACGTCTTAAATATGACCAGGAATCGAAGTCACCAGCTGAAACAACCAGGAATCGAAACCGCAACGGTTGACATCTGGAGATTCTTGGAAAGTAGGATTGTGATCATTTTACCTCAAATTTACCAAACTGGCCAGTTTCATGGGACAAACAAATCCCGAACAACCGGATGACCGGTGAAAGCGCCACTCGCGCGCCTTGGTCATGTGTTCAGCCTGAGGCCCAGGCTGCCAGGCTGCGGTGCTGCGCCCAAGTGGATGTTTTACACAGAAAATTACACAGAAAAGGTGGAAGTGTTTATTGATTAGTAGACTAATATTTCTATCACATCAACACATATTCTACTAGATCATTGCTTTGCGACTATTCTCCGGAATTGATGTGATATTTGATGATATTTGGAGGTTGAACCAACATTAACCAACCATTTTATGAGGATGTGATGGGATATTCCAATGGATATCATGGGAATAGCTAACCAACAACTAGTGATATAAATGGTGTGTGTCTGAAAATGCTGGAAAAAACTGGCTGAAAATGGCAATCGTTATGAGGACATTGCATGACATTGCGGGATATATTTTAAAAAATATTGATGCAATATGCGGTTGATCATTTTGGGGCTACCACTTTTGTAGCAAATGTTTATTCAAATGTTCAATGATTTGTCAATTTTGGGGTTGACGTTCGTTGAGGCTTGCTCAGCTGTAGCCAGCTGGCCCCGCTGAAAATCCACTGATTTGCGGGGGGGATGGATCCCCAGGAGAGGAGCACCATCCCATTTCTAAGGATGGACAATAGTTAGACTATTTGAATCAACAAGGCAGTCATAGGAGGCCACAAGATCCTCTAATGTCTGGAATCTGAACACCCAAGTCCCAACAAATCCGCATGAAAAAAACACTCAAAAAAGCAAGGAAAAGACCATAAAGACTGGTTCCAGGTCAAATTGCTGTGATCTCCTCCAGTAAACATAGAGCAATTTGTGAAAATCCATGTTTTCCCTAGCAGCTATTAGCAAGATGATCCACAGATCCTCCGTTTCAAATTTCCGTAGAAGTATCTATTTGAGTTTTCTGGGAATCGGAAATTTGAAAACATTGGCAAAGTTATGCAAACTCTCCATTTCTACATGATTTCTCATTGAAGCACGACCATGTATCATGTTCAATGGCTATGTTACCAGAGGATAAGCCAGCCACCAGCATTTCTGCAGGATCCCTCCTTCAGATCTTTGCGGTACTTCAAGATTGCATCAGTGACCGTGACGATGAGATTTGCTGCTGCCGTCACACCCAACAGCATCCACACAGTCCTGGCTGGAAAGCTGTTGGAGGACCTGTTGAGCTGGTCTTTCTATGGGAATTGCAAGCATTACTTTTTGCATGGGTCACTTGTTGTGAGCAGGGAAACCCAGAGAGACTATTGGGAAGGTGACTTCATGAATTATGTCTGCTGTCTGCATGGGAACCATCTCCCAACAAAACAAATGGTCCCAATTGCAGGGGTCTACAAATCTATAACCTCACTTCTCTATGATTTCTTGGATTTCTTGGATTTCCCGGAAAATCACCAACAGGAACATAGCTTGGGTTGATGGGAAAAAACAAACAGTTTGTTGGAACAAATCAAACAAGACCATATCTCCAAATGGTGGATTTCCACGGATTTCGCAAAACCAGGTTGTTGGTTCTTAGCCAATCCCTCTGTTGACCTCACCAGGACTGCCATGAGACCAAAGTTGGAGATTCCATCTGAAAAACGGGATAGACATGTTTACAATCTGGTTATGCTGTTTGGCAGAGTTTTTATCTCCTATCTGTCCTATCTCTGATGTTTCATTCACATCCCTCAAAACCATGGTTTCACCACCACATTTTCACCTGAACAGTGTTGAGAACTTCCGTCGTTCGTTGTTTTTTAAATACACTATAGTTAAGAACGGTTTCCTAATTCATGGAGTGTGATAAACCCCATGTAATCATCAACCAACCATCATTTACCAATGCTGTCTTCATATTCTTGCTGGGTAAAACCCATCTCAATGATAAAATCCTCATGAAACAACACCATCAACAGGGGGAAACCCATCCAACTCCATTCGCCACGCTGCGCAAAAGCTCGGCCCCCTTGGGTGGCCGGATAGACATCTCCAAAACCCACCGTAGTCAGGGTCTGCACCGACATGTAAAAAGCTTCCTAGGGGGCAGAAAACAAGACAAGAGCGCGGACTGGTGCTGCCCGTCCTGAAAGATCCTTAAGTCAACATCGCTGCAGGCTAAGGGACTCCAGTTTTGTTGCCGGTGCTTTAAAAAAAGGTTCACCCCAGGGTATAATACTATAGTTGGTTATAATTCCCCACCTTGTAGGTGGAATTCTATTGTTTCTGTGTACTGAAAGTAATTATCGTTAAATGATGCTAAATGAGGTGTCCAAAATAACCAATTGATGGCAGTCATCAGTTTGTTTTTTTTTGAAACCCCGAGTTGTCAAAGAGATCCCGTGGACGTGCCCCGAGTTGTCGGGTTGGTGAATTACTGCAATTTGATTCAAACCCTCAAATTCCAGGCAAACCTACAAGGAAGTCATCCCTCAGTTGTCATCCCAAAAAGGTAATCCTTTTGATGTTCCGCCCTTGAAGTGATCGGAACACATGTGTTTTAAAGTGCCAAAACTTCACGATTTCAAACATAAGTCGAAATGGTGTTGTTTAACCGTTCATGGGTCAGCAACACCCCATGATACCTGTGTAATTTGTCATCCAATGGTTTGGAAAATCATAGTCGAACATCATCGTTGTTTTTTCCGGTATCCCCCGATTTGAAATAAAAATTAACCCGGCAAGAGACCCCAAACCGTGTGGGCGGAGTAAAAAGACACTGTATTACAATGTTGGTGATGGTGTTAATGTTGATGATGATGGTGATGGTGATAATGATGGTGATGGTGATGGTGATGGTGATGATGATGATGATGATGATGATAATAAAGACTGTGATGATGATGATGACGATGATGATGATAATGAGGATGAGGATGAGGACGAGGATGATGATGATGATGATGATGATGAAGGTGATGATTATGATGATGATGGTGATGATGATGATGATGAAGATGATGATTATGATGATGATGGTGATGATGATGATGATGATGATGAGAGGAAGATGATGATGTGGATGTTGAGGAGGAGGAAGAGGATGAAGTTGAGGAGGAAGACCGATCCCAAGACCGGGAAGCACACTTTGCGCGAGCCTGGGCAGTCGAAATGCACATGGACAAGTCACAAGAACCATTTTGTGTAGAAATTTACAGTACAGGAAAAGTGCCGGACGCTTATCCCGGGGCCAGTGTTTTGCGCGAGCCTGCGCAGTCGAAATGCACATGGACATGTCACAAGAGGCACTTTGCGCGCAAATTTACAGGGAAAATGGCAAACGCTAATCCCGGGGCCAGCATTTTGTGCGAGCCTGCGCAGTCGAAATGCACATGGACATGTCAGAAGAGGATAGAAGAGGCATTTTGTACGGAAATTTACAGGGAAAATGCCAGACGCTTCCGATACCACCTCGATTGAACACCGCCCCTTATATAGCTGTTACCGTAAGAACCCCTCAGTGTGACCACGCTGTTTGGGAAAAAATGTAGTGCCGATCCTCAGGTAAGTAAACATGGCTATGGAAAAAAATCATACGTATGTTTAATTGGTAAATCATCTAATGATCTAATGGGCCATCTATTCTATACCAAAAAATGATTTGCATAACAAATTATATACCAAAGACAATTTACATAACACATTATATAGCATAGATGATTTATTAATTAATCCATCTATATACCACAACAAAGCGGGTACAATTTGTGGAATTCGACCTCTTCGTTGCTGTAAAAATTCACCCCCCTCCCGACCGGCACCGGCTTGGATCTTCGGCCGTAAGCCGCATGAATTTCATGAGAGGATATGAGAGGTGCACCTTTGGACATAGACAGCTGTTAATAAAGGTTGTAAGGGCATATATCTGTAGATTAAGGTGATGTCATGTGTTACTAAATAGACACAGAGATGGACATAGACACCAGTTAATCTACAGGATATATCACATATCTATATCTGTAGATATACATGATTCCACAGTTCCATATCTTAAATCTTTAATTTGACATCACGACATAAGTTTCTTAAGGATCAGGCAACCAGTTGCTGATGCTATACATCTTCTTAAGAATTATATATCTTAAACAACTGGTCCCATGACAATGAACCGTTTGATTTTTTTTTAGCCTCTGCCGCATGAGGCGCATCTGCTAGCGCGCCTCGCGCAGTCCGGTTCTTTCAAAAATCCGACCAGTCTGTGCTACTGGGCGGAAACTGAACTTTTTTTTTTGTGAGCCGTTCTTTTGGACGGAAATCACTGTACTGCTTGGGTGAACTTTCTGAAACGGAAAAAACATATTTTGTGTATCAAGTTCTATATGTATACTCTATAGATCTCTATAGAATACTATACCCTATGGATCCAAAGACTGCCTGAGAAGGTACTTAACCACCTAAATCATACCCCAAAATACTTCCTAAGAAGGAACTTGGATCCATAGGGATAAGTACAGTGCGGGTATATACAGCACATAGGGATGCTATTCTCTTTGCGAAGGATGCTGGATGTCATAATCCTAGGCGATTCCTGCAGAACTTCCTGGTAGTGCTTTCTAGCCACTTGCAAACTGCGATAATGATCCACTGGTGGTTTTACCCCCTTGAAGACTGACAGGTCGGGGCACCTGGAGAATCAGCCCAGATCGTCATCATCATCACCATCATCATCATCACCATCATCATCATCAAGATGGAAACACCATATAGAAATAAATATAAGGTATATTGACATAGATTTCCATGCCATACATATACAAAGCTGGCCAAATTTCCAAATTTGACTCACAGTTGCATTCCTCCTTGGATTTGCTCGAAACCTTACATATATGGAGTCCCCAAGCCCTCCTCTCAGCCATGGCTTGCATAGGATTCGAAACAATTCCTGAAAAACATCATACCCCCGCGTGATTGCATCCCACCAACCGCGCTAATCTTCTGTTGATTCAGAAACCTGTTGCCTTGGCAAAAAATGATGCAGTTGTCACGACACTAGTAACGAATGGACCAAGTGACGTCACTAACTGACCGGTTCCCTTATGAAAAATGAATGCACGGACCATGAGCCTTGTCAACATAATATCATGATAATATAAAATTATATTGATGATGATATATGACCGGTTTCACAAGTCCACCCTCTAAAATCTGATTTCCCCTGCCAGTCCCTGTGGCTCGTGGAATTAAAGTGTCGTCGGATCAGGCTGGCTGACGCAACATTGAAAATAAAAAACACGCTAGGTTTTGGCTCAACTCGATCCACGCGGTTGAGGCCACTAGAAGCACTAGGAATCATGGTCAAACTCAGATTCATAACAGTAAGTTGTCAAAAAAGAGGTGCCATTTCCGTGGCCAACCCTAGATACCATGGCAGGAAAAACAAAATGATGCTTTGTCAAAAATCAAAAAATATCATATAATATTTATATATATATATATTATATTATATGTATAGATTATGTTTTATTCATATTAATTTTCATGTATATACTAAAGTGGCCAAGTTTTACCCAGTTTCACCTTGACACATCAGCGAGTGTCCTTCAACAATCTCGAAGAAGCTGGGTATACTCTGAACATTCAACATAGCTATGAACAATTAAGGAAAATTGCCGCCCATTTAGTTCGATGATTTAGCTACTGAACATGGTGACTTTCCGGTTGCTATGTCAGTACTGGAGGTTGGTTAGGAGTCATCACTACACCCGAGGCTGCATCATGTCTATTCCAGCCACCAGCTGTTTCTGGGCAAATCATCAGTCGTCTATACTCCATTTCCCTCTGGTAAACATACAAAAAGCTATTGAACATGGGCATTTCTGGTTGATTGACCTAGTGCAAATGGTGATTTTCCATAGTTTTGTTAGTTGCCATGAACCACCATACTTGTTGTATCCCTATCATACCCAACACTTGCTGATTGAACTTCTCACAAACCCTCCCATTGCGACTAGCCAAACATCCATAAATCGTTGATAAAACGACATCGTCATGACTGTTGTTCTGCCATCTTGGCAACTTGGGATAGTTTTGTCAAGATGGAACAAGTCCATGTTACATGTTGGGGTTGTAGTGTTTTTTGCCTCTTACACCAATCAAGCATCAATCATTCATTTTTGATGAAATCATTGAACAGCGCATTTTTTGGTTGTCGAATGGCTTTACCATCCCTGTTCAGGTGATAACGAGACATGTTTCGTCAAGTGGTATGCTGACTGGGCGCAAGTTTCAGGTTTCCCACGCATTTTTGTCTACAAATATCGGCTTGTTGCTGGGTCAACAGTATTCATATAGCCAATACATATATACATAGACATATATATATATACACATACAATATGGGCCCTCGAGTTGTAAGTTGGTTAATAAACCCCACTAACTGTAGTTATAAGCATCATAAACCATACAAACATTGGAGTTATCTTCACCAACTTAGCTTTCTGGGGGTTCCACTTTATATATACATATATACATGTATATATGGAGATAGATACTGGTTTGCAAAGGTATCATCATCGTGGGTTTGATCCCCTCGAAACGAAACGAGCGAAAATCAGTGGGATTTGTGCTGGGTTCCACCCAAATGCATGTGTGTATATATATATATCTATTTATCTATGTGTTTATGTATATATATATAGATGTACTTCCTGGTAAAAAAAACTATTTTTACACAAAAAAAACAGCAACTCGATGCTTGATATCAATTGCCTGTCCCAAGTCTGCCAGTTTATTTTCTCCGAGTCTGACCATGGCGGGAGAGCATTCTGGGGGTGCAGTTCAACTGCATCCCAACTTACGGGACGCTTGGTTTTTCTACCATTTACTTATATATTGCATATCTCCATTATCCCCCATGATATCCAGCATCAACAAAAACCCCATATTTGTTGGTTATTGCCATAGTTGCCATCATAGTTGCCATAGTTATGGGGATATTCGTACCATATATGATTTGCATAGTTACCATAATAGTTATCATAGTTAGTTGTAATAACCAGCAAATATTTGTTGTTGCTTCAATAATTTTGGACCCCAACTGCACCCCCGCTGTATCGTGACTCCGCGAGCGCTTCAGCTATGCGAGGGAAGGGCTGCAGGAAAGGAAGCTGCACAATGAAGTCTCATATTGAAAGAAATGTGTTACCATGAAATTTCAGATCAGCGCAGGAAAGCGTTTCGAAAAATCAAAAAACATAGCCGGGTCCTCTTGAAAAAACGACAACATGTTGCACATGATTATTGCCCTTAACAATTGTAAATGGGATAACAGTTCCTGCAACTAAGGTTGTATAATGTTGTATATCACTTAAATGAATTTAATTGGGTTAGAAAGAAGTTATGACTTTTAATTAGGGATTATAACTGCATGATTGCATGAACGTTCAGTCCAAATTGAGAAACAGGTATAGCAGGTGTAGCGTATGTGGAGCGAATTGACACAGACCTGTTTAACCCACATGACGATCTGACTTGCTTTTCATTTTTAACCCTACATTTGATGATTTGGGTTACCCTCTGGTAATTTAACATAGCCATTGAACATTGCCATTTTATAGTGGGCTTTCCCATTAAAAATGATGATTTTCCATAGTTATGTAAACGTTTACCAGAGGGTAAACACCCCGTTAGTTCAACCACCATGGGTACCCTTTCGATGACCCCACGAGATGACCAAGAATTGCCCTAGGGATCTCAACCCATTTGAGGAAAACAACACCAAACGTTCGGGAAATGACTTGGATCATCAAGCCATGTTGGAGTACCCCCTGGTAAATTAACATAGACCCTGGCAGATAGGGGTTGGAAGACTAGTTTCCATTAAAAATTGGAGATTTCCAGGGTCTATGTTTATTTACCAGAGGGAAATCTGAAAAAGAACATGTTTTTGAAAAAGGATTGATGGATGAATGCCTATTCTGAATTGTTCCTATTTCAATATTAACGATCCAAAGAAAAAATATGGAAACCACCAAGCCAACCATTGACCCACCCTTCACCGTTCTTTCTGGACCCTGTTTCAAACCAAATGTCTGACGCGGCAAAATTGCGCGAGAGGACCTCATCATGGAGACTCTGCCCATGCACAAAACTTTGCCCCTAGGAGTTTCCACCTTTCCAAAGGCGAGGTGGAACACACTTCAAGTCTTTGTGAATCTTGGAGTTTTCGACAATGGAAAAAAACACATAGCAGTGCCCAGTGACATCTGCTGCACATCTTGGGATCAACCAATGGGAAGAAAAGATCATCCCTTTTTTTGCTCGGTTAAGAGCAGGGATTGTCTGTTCAATGTATATGTATGTAAATAATATGATATCTGTTCTACTCTATAATATGCAATGTTGTTCTATCCAGATCTGTTCTATTAAATTCTATTCAGCTCAAGTCAGTTCAATTCTGTTCTAGTATTTTCTATTCCACCGCATTGTATTTTAAATTATATTATATCAAATCATATTATATTGCATTATATTAAATATTGCATTATATTATATTACAATGCAATTAAACAATGTTATATAGAAAGGGTGATGATATGTTTTATTGCATTCTACTATGTTTTAAGATATTGTATCATGTTAAATAATATTATAAGAAATAATTTCATGTATTTTCAGACAAAAACAAATAACTTCATATCACATGAAAAAACATAAGATAATAAAATAACATCCAATGTCAAACAATATACAACAAAACATATTCAAAAAATGAGAAGATCGAATAATGAAGAATAAAATATGAAACATATGAAATATAATGGTAAGCCTGAACCTCAAATAATCTAACAAACAATATGCTAACATGCAAAATAAATAGTGATAATAAATTCACAACATGAAATGATATATCAAAAACACAAAATAACAAATAACAAACAGAAACACATATTCAAAAAAATACAATAACAGAATCCATAATGAACAAAATGAATAAACTCAATCCAATTTCAAAAATAGGCATACAAAGCACATAATAGAAAATATTTTAATTTAATATTGGTTCATATTATATTATATTATATTGTACTTTTCATTATTCTATATTGTACTATTGCATATTATATTGTTTTACATTAAAGTAGATTTATTGGATTAGATTACATAAGATGAAATTAGGTGAGCTACCTCAGTTGTATGATACTATATGAACTTGTATCAAATTATGTTAGTTATATTGTATGAAATTTGAATATATGAAATAAAAATGCAACACATAAATACATACATACATATATATATACGTATAGTAACATATGGTAAAGGTAGTAATAACTCCTTGTGTCAGCCAATCAACAAGAGTTTTGGTGACTGCCCACCTTTTGAAATGAAATTGCATGTATTGATCTTCGGAGAATGCGGAGTTGATTGATTACCTGCCATTTTGTACAACCTCATCACTTTTGCTGAACAATTTGGATACAGGGTCTACCCGATTATCGCGATTATCACATGGCCGATCCAAGCTTGCCAAACAGTGCCTATTTTGCTGTCAGTTGGTATTAATATCACACATTCCAATTTATTCCGGAAGACTCAGATACTAAGCTGATTGCCAATACCTGTCAATACCTCAGGTTGACCCAAAAAAATCTACAACTACCACAAACAACTCACAAATTTTGCCCACCACAAGCACACCTTGGCAACAGAAACCCCTTCAGGGAGGGTGTCCCGGTCGGGGCCCCAAGAACACGGCTGATGTCTGGTTTTTCCAAGTCCACCCCCTCCATGTTTGCATCACGCGGCTCGCACGTGCAAAGTTGGGGAGGTGGATGTGGATCAAATTGTGGCTAGCACCAGAGACGATCCAAGGTAGGGCCGCATAATTAGCCAAATTTGTACACGTATAACTCCAATAGGGTTTAATGGACGTTTGTTGTAGATAGATCTAAAGTGAATGGGGGTTATAAATGTTGTACTGTCACATATTGTCAGGATGACCCGGTTTCAATTTCAGACATCGATTTTCGGACCCGATGTCAAAAAAATGTGGATAACCTTTTGTTTTTTTCGCAACACATGACATCTTGATCCACAAGGACCTGGAGTACCGATATCAACGCATCCAGCAGAAAGCTGTCACCCTTGATGGGATTAAAACGAATAGGTGCCGTGGCTGAATAATATTGCATCACGTAGTTGTCTGGACCCGTCTGTAATTTAGTCACCGTTACGGTTGTAGAAGTACAAGTTGGTACAGCGACATTACTTTTTCATGGAGAAGATGTCACAGCAGGCGTATGCAGGCAGTCTAGTGCATGTTTGATTCAAGTAATGATGAGTTCCAGTAAAATATATACGTTGCAATGCTGCATCCCTTTCTGGAACTGGAAAACAAGACATGATGCTTGGGGGTCCACTGTATACATAAAACTATCAATCTATCCATCTATCTATCTACCTAAATGTAAATGATATAATTTACAATCTTATTATATATATATATAGAGAGAGACGGAGAGAGATGAATTTTGTGTGTATTATATATGTATATATATATATATATATATATGAATATTGAGTAAATATATATATGTATAATACATACAATATATATATAAACAATATATATATATATATATAAATATAAACAATATATATATATATATATATTGTTTATATTATATATATTGTATATATATATATTGTATATATATATATACAATACACACAACAAACACAAACACACACACACACTAGATAAGAATGGATCATTGTAGTGATCCGACAGGAACTGAATCCTGTAACATGCAATGAGATTAATTAGTTATATATATATGGGACTATGGTGACCACCAGCTGCGACTTAAATGCGCCCAGGTGCGTCACCACAGTCCCGCAGGTACGTTTACACAGGTCCCGGGGGGGTGTCTTCGTTGATCACCGACCCCC
>Ga0126342_10009770_pt1 | contig 17183 bp, 23 predicted proteins | sample Cyp1metagenome_FD_92528 | JGI IMG/M metagenome (GOLD analysis project Ga0126342, IMG submission 92528) | Coral microbial communities from Lord Howe Island, Old Settlement Bay, Australia - Cyphastrea 1 metagenome | ecosystem: Host-associated > Invertebrates > Cnidaria > Coral ... | reverse complement strand
TCTTTGACTAACTCTTTCCCTGACGAACTCTTTCTTTGCTAACTCTTTCTTTGACTAACTCTTTCCCTGACATTCTAAAAGTCCGTAACACGGAAGTTTCTCCCCCTAAACTTCCTTTGAAAAATCAATAATAATCAATATGTTTTCAAAACAATCTTGTCATTCTAGTTCTTTCCAACAGGTTCTCATATGTTCTCATGAGTCACAATCCTGATAAAGGCTCGTCAGCCATAGAGATTCATCCAATGATGGCTTAGCTGCACTAAACCTGTTGGTTCCAAATGTAGGTTCCAGTGCCGTCCTGCCTGTGGTGTTCAACGATACATTCACAGTGATGTTGACGCGACAGCGGGGTCCTGTTTGACGAGATGGTCGAAAAAAACTTGGGGTATCCCAGTGGACCCACACCTTAAAACCATAAATTGGTGATGTTTAGTAACCTCTGGTAATTTAACGTAGCTATTGAAAATGGACCATAGAAATAGATGATTTACCTACTATTAATTATTATAAATGATGATTTTCCATAGTTTTTTGTATGTTTACCAATGTTTACCAGAGGGTAAACAAACAAAGACAGCACCAAAATTGGGGTGATCATTTCCACCATTTCGCCACCTCGAAACTGACCAAAGTGCTGTCCTCTGTCGCCGACCTGGGCACACGCAGATGGATGGCAAACTCTTCCAGTCGGCCGAATATCTGAACTGAGGCCGAAACCATGATACCACGGGTAGATCCATTGGTGCCATTACTTCCATTCGTGTCATTGAAGCTCAGATTCATCTCCCAGTCATCGGTCTCGTTTTCTTCACCTGCACAGAAACGGTCGGATCCTTCTAAGATATTGATGTCCTAGTGGTGAATGAGATTTAGATATATTTAGATGATTTAGAACCTCCCAATATCTCCAATATTGCTATCCCTACCCTGGCATCAGTCGGATCAAATTTCATTTCATACTGGCTCAATCTCATGATTGAAATACAGCTTTCACCTTCTAGGGTCTGTTGTGGCTCTTTTTATAGTGCCTCAAACCCAGAATCATGCCTGGGCAGTCAATCTCGATTTCCCGGGTCTCCTGAAACTCACCATCTGGGATTCAGCAGGCTGCCGAAACAAAGATGATCAAATGCATGGCGTCTCGACCGGAGACCATGCTATAGCCTGCTATACCAACAGATACCAACGGCAAAACAGTATCCAACCAGATATCTGGTTGGTGGTTGAGCCACCCCTCTGAAAAAAAAAAAGAAAATCCATGAAAACCCACCAACCAGATATCTTCAAACATCGACCAGGGAAGAAATTTAGGGAACTCTCCTCAACATAGATCTCCGGCGGATCTGTCATCCCAATGACTGTGAGCACATCCTGGACGATCGACTGAAAGGCGCGGTACGACCGGCTCTGATTTTCTCTTCAGCGGCTTACCATTGGGGATTTAACAGCAGAGGACTGAGGATTGTTGATTGACATAATGGGGATTTTTCATATTAATGGGGATGAACATGGGGATCACTAGGGATTCCCTCAGGTTTTTTCAATGGCTTTTGGGGATGAAGATGGGACTTCCACCTCTCCGGTTCTCCGGTCTTCTCCGGTCCTCCGCCGGGAAGTAGTGTGGCAAACATTGGCTGCACGCGGATTCCACGGAACGCGCTCCGGTACCTCGACAAATGGTGCTGAGGGGCGCGTTTCGTTATCGGCTCACCTTGATTTAATAAAAATATATATCATATACATATATCCGCCGATATATATATATATATATGTATATAGATATCATGGGGATTTCATGTGGATTTATGAGGATGTTCACTTGTATTTTCACTCAATCATACTCATTCTTTCAATAAGCTTAAGACTTGCACTTGTTCGTCCTCTCCCTGAGGTTGCTGCAAACACATTGTCCTTCAGGGCTGCACCTCAGTTGACAAAGCCCAACGGAGAATAATGATGAATCTGGGTAAATTATAATATTTCACTAACCTGAATTAAGGCCATTTGGGGATGATTTTCCTTATTAACCATGATTCCAGTGAGGGAGAACGGTGAGGTCGTGATCAAATCTACCCAGATGAATATGTAGGCTGTTCTCACCAAGCCCGGGCCCCTGGGTTCACTTTACGTTCCAAATCCGCTGCACGTTGTAGCTCCGTCACCTGTCACATCTGTCACCCCAATTTGGCGTTTCGAGTTGTCATGATGTCATGATGATGTCATGATGATGTCATGATGTCAGTTGTGGAAAAAAACGTGGAACATTAGTATCATGAAATGTATCGCGACCGTCATCACTGTACGACGTGATATTTTTGGAGCAAATCTCTGGAAACCGTGGCTGCCATCGCATCTTTCGCACCATCGATGTGTGCAAAAAGTGCAGGGCTGACAGAAGATGTTGCATTGGCCCTCGGGATAATAGTTCGTTGCCTGGGTGACTCCGAAACGGTGCACACGTCAAGATACGTCAAGTCTGGCAACGGTGAACAAAACACGGTTGAAACTCCACGTCTGACTGAAAATGATGCTGGCATCTTAGGACCCGGTCACATTGGTCGCATGCTGAACCTTGCCAACCAGTGCGGCAACCTGAGAGCAACCACCACTCTTGGTCAATTGCAGTATCTGTTTTATTCTATTAATAGATTCTACTTCCTGAAAAGAAGGACAACGCCACTTCCTGAACCAAAACCACATGGGGGTCGAAATTTCAGAACCACCAAAACCAGAGATTTGTTCCATTCCATTCCATTCCTGAGCCCAGGACGGCAGCTTCCATCTGCGGGGTCGCCTCGCTGAATGCTGAAAAATTTACGGGTAATGATTCGGCGAATGCGAACACAGTTGAACACAGGACCGATCCAGTTCGATCACAACATGGGACAATTTGAACTCGAGATAACTCGAGTTTCAACATGTTTCAAAGCCATGACAAAGCTCAGATTAGCTCAGCTTCACACAAGATTCTGTGCCCATGGACGAACACATGCAGGTGTTCTCGCATAGGGGACCCCACGACCTGATCCAAAGATATCCATCTGGGCTGTTGGAATCTGTTGGACCATGGTGGCATCATGGGTCGTATCTGGTCAGTGTCTGGAGCCATCAAGTTCTTAAGAATCGTTCTGGAGGAGTGTGCCGTTTTTGATCGTTTTTGCCTTTTTAGAGTGCCCTCAGAAATGGAAGAAATGGACCACATGCATCCGAAAGTCCATAGCATCAACTTTAAGTACAAAGCTGACAACCATCAAACACTCAGCTGACAACAGAAACGACACTGGAATGACTGGCGACTGGGACAGCCGAGCCCTTGTTTGCAGTAGCAGAATCCTTCGCTACATAACCTAAGCCGCCGCAATTTCTGGTCCACTTTCTGGACAGGCTGAAGCATATGCAAAGGCAAACCCCCAACATCTATAGACTCTACATGACTCTACCCGGTAGGTCATTTCACCCTGCGAAAAAGATCCAAAAAGGGGAGTTAGATCACTCCGACGTTCAACGCTGCGCGTTGCGCCATGTGGTGCCGAGGTCCCCTGACAGGGTGTTCTCAGCTTGGCAGTCACCACAGGAGCGCTCCTCGAGGGAACCATGGAACGAGAAAAATCAACTCATCACCAATATTAGGGGAAGAGTTTAAGCCAATAGTGGTTATAATGCCAATAATAATGATTATATATGGTTATATGATGGGATTATAACATATTGAGATATATATATATATATATGATATATCTGGTTGGTGGTTGAGTCTACCCCTCTGAAAAATGTGGAAGTCAGTTGGGATGATGACATTCCCAACTGAATGGAAAAATAAAATTCATGTTCCAAACCACCAACCAGAGTTTAAGTCAGTGCTTTTTCCAAGCTTCTTCAGATGTTGAGGACATTTGAGGACTATGAAGTGCTGCAATTTATGGTGTTGATGAGTAGTGTAATATTCGGAAAAGCCCATTAGATTCACAACATTTCCTAATCATCTGTTATGATACATTATGATGCCATTACTTTTCTCAACATTTCCTAATCCCATGAGGCCCATGAGTGATTTTAATATGATTTTAATCAACATTCGAAAATCCCAGGATTGAAATCACCTGTTTTTCTTAGGTGCCCCAGGTGCCCCGACGCAGGTCTCTCCGAAGAACCCTGCGAGACATCGACAGCCCAAGTCGCCTGGGGAGCAGCAGGGTGGCACTTTGGATGTAGAAAAATTCTCGGAGATGTTCATTTTTTTACTAAAATAAAGTACCAATTTATATTGATTTTTGGATGTACCAATTGAGAGAGGATTCTACTAATATCAATACAGTTTTAATACTAATTTTTAAGTGCATCAATGAAAAAAATGACATAGTGAAGACACATTGACATATTTTTGAGCTGAGAAGAAGTCTGGGCTAAGATGCAATGTACCAACACACAGAAATCGAGCAATCTCTGCAACAGGCCAGCTGGACTTGCCACACAGATGCCCCGAGCACTGCAGTTACCACACTCTTCCACAGATGACTGGTTCAGCACAGGTAGCTCCTGGGCGAAGATTTTGCGCCAACATCCTGGTTGTATTGCTACATCTATTGCGTTTGCTATGCCATATAATTGCAGATACGGAATGATACTGATACTATTAATCATACTATATCAGTATCTCAATGATACAGTATCATATGATATATCAGTATCATATGATATATCAGTATCATATAGTATCACTGTCTTTGGTCACTGAAATCCATCTATATCATCATTTTTTAGACAGTGACCAAAGATGGACGGACATGATGTTTTTTTCGATTTCTCACATCTTCTCTGTCACATCTGTAGATCGGTACCGTCTGACTCTACAGATCGCCGCTGGGCCAAAAATCTCAGGTCGACACGCATCGATCGCCAGTGAAGCGGGCATCGCAGCTGCAAGAGCCATCCGACTCGCAGATCCCTCTGCCTGAACTGAGTTGCCATCCCGTCGCTGAAAACTGAGTTTAGTCAGTTTACCCTCTGGTAAACTTACATAGCTATTGAAAATGACCATTTATATTGGATTTTCCCATTGAAAATGGTGATTTTCCATTGTTATGTTAGTTTACCAGAGTGTAGAGTTCATCCAGAAATGGAAACGCCATGGCTGATGGCAATTCTTTTTTCTAAACGTGATGAAAAGTGATGATCAACCAATGTGTCTTTTTTTTGGTTTGAGCATGTTTCAGCAAATTGGACAAGACCATCACAAAGCCAACATAGCCCAACTGGGTCACCATACCATTGCAGGAGCAGTCGCAAGTTTCACCGAAATACCAGAGGTCACACTGGCAACGTCCACGCCTCAGTCTCAACAGGGCTGCAAGCTGATCTGTAGTAAATCCAGAGTTTGAGGGCTTCCGGTTTAGCTATCCTCATCCACACCATTTGATTTTCATTTTTTTCAGAAAATTAACCCCCGAAAATTGTGCTTTTTGATTGTAGGGCCAAAGGAACCCCGCTTCTGTCAAAAACCAGACGATGCTGACTGAAGCACACAAGGGGCATTTTGCCTTCTGCTGGGACTCCGACTCATTACACTCCCCATTGTTGGAACATGTGTCGTTGCGATCGCAGTAGGTATCACAGAAACCTGGCAGTTTCATCACCAAAGAGAGATCTCCTTTGAAACATTGCCTCCAATACACTAACCTTCCAATGAAATATCCTCCAATCACGTCTCTTTTCATAGGTCATTCTCCCTTAGCAAGGCAGTTATAGTTTTCTTCAAAAACGTCTCAGGACAAACATGCCAGCGTGGACCACCGGCACGTGATTTGTAGTAACCTAAATCGGAAATGGCAGAAACATGCAGAAACCCATGTGCAAAATGACTGCGATGCAGCAACTTTCAGGAAGCCAAGCATACCATAGGAGTGCGGGCAATGTACACTGGTCCCTCACGATGACAAGGAATTGAGCTGCATCCTTGCAGCATCATCCCATCTCCTTCCCTTCCGACGGTTGAACACTTCGATTGCAGTAGCCTTGAAACAAAGCAACCAGGCGCTCATGGTTTCAGACTTCGCGCGAGATCTGTACACCAGCAGAAAGTCTACTGAGTCTACTAAGTCTACTGCCACGAGTGGCACATCTGCACAGCCTCTCGTCTTTGGAAAGGCTCCTTAGATTTTACCCCTAGATCTAGAAAAATCCAGAAATCTATGTAAAATCTATGTACAAGGTCAACCACCCCACATTTGCTCCACCTCACAAGATGCCAAGATGCACCTGGAAAGCTGCGTCATGCTGCGTCTGTGCCAATGGTTGGACCGGATCTTCCACCATGCGGATCCACACCTCACCAGTCTTCAGCGGATTCCAACATGCTCCGAAATACTCCACCATCTCTGGCCTTGGCACAACAATATCCACGACGGCCAACCTGAAAACTGCTGATTCACCTCCCTATAGGCCCTATGATTTACAGTAGTCACTTGAGAAGTGTCACTTTTTGAAGCTGAATAAAGATACATAAAGATACGAAGGACTTGTGATGGACCTTCTGAACAGTGGAGTCACAACTGGTATCACAACTCGACTGTTGTCAGATGCGTCGCTCGCAAGTCATCTGGCGGAGCCAGCTCGACAATCTCGCCCTGCTCTGTGGCAAAATCATTAAAAACTGACGTCGTAAGAAATGAAGATTCCAGGATCAATACCATGGTCCTCACATCTGCAAAATTGCTGCATGTAAAATCACAAAGTCCACAGCTATCCACTGATCATCACTGATCCTCTGCACCTGTGCCAGCACCATGATGCGATCAGAGTCCAAGATGGTCTGCAATCCTTGGAGATATCGTGCCCAAACCAGCAACAGAGAGTGTTAGGGTACCACAAAGAACACAATGATGGTATTTGATATATTAGATGATATATTAGAAACATCATGGGTATCATGAGTATTAAAGAACCATCATGATATTTGAGAGTTATATACACATGATGGTTCTGGGGGGTACGTCTGGAATCGGAAAAGGCACATGTCAAAATTTCGCTGTTTTGCCGCGACCAGCGCTGTACTGCTATGCCATGCCGTAAACCCAGCCGATGGTGCTGCGGGTGTCAGCCGAGGTACTGTGTGCGATGGTGAGAGACGTGGCATTCTCAAAACATCGGCGAATGGCCAGCTGAATTTGAGCATCGGTTTGAGCATCGATTGCAGCCTCAAAGCACAATAAATGTATTGCAGCTGGGTTTTCGAATCCCTGTGCATCTGTGTACTGTATAGCCCCAAATAATCCTTTTGAATCAGAAAATGAACATGATACCATTAGATTTCCATAGATTTCCAGGTATATTTTCAGACAAACCCAGCAAGTTCAGCAAGAAGCGAACGTCGTGACTTGCCATGACTTGCCAACAAGCTGCAGTGGCTTCATCAAGAACCACCAATTTGGATTGTCGAAGTACTGCCCGAGCAATTGCGACCATTTGTCTCTGCCCCACTGACAGATTCTGTCCTTGAAAAACGATGAAAAGGTGCTGTATCTGCTGTTTGAAGGATAAAAAAATGGTTTTGTCCAAAGATGGAGGACGTCTCAAATATGTTGTTGGATATGTTTGAATGGAAACAACTTATGATTAACCATTGGATTTTGTGTTTTGTTTCCCAAACGTTGAGATCAATAAACCATGGAAGGTCAAGAGATTGCCGCAACAAGTCATGGCAAATCATGGCCGAGTGGCCGCCCTCTTTGATTTCCAGGGCCAATAACTTCTCCAGCTGCTCCTGCGATTTGAACATGCGTTGCCATCGAGAATAATAATACATAATATATGTAATTATGTTATTATATATGATTATACATATATAATAAATATGTTTGTTTGTTACTGACTGAAATAATCCATCAGTGTCCATTGACAATCTTTCATTTGGAGGTACCAAGGGTAGTTCAGAACGAGGAGTACATGCCGTTTTTTCATCTCAGGTCTACCTTCGACCCGCTTTTTTTGGGACTCTGGGAATGGCCGATACATCTGCAATTGTGGGGTGCAGTTGTGAACCCCTTTTTTTGGCATCTGCAATTTCTGGGCCTCTAGCGTTGTATCATGATGTATCATTTCACATCGATTTCACATGGATTTTACATGATTTTACAGCACCTTCGAAGCGTTCCCATAAAAAAAACACCCCATGAAGGCCATGGTTCCTCTGCTCCACCGCGCTCGCGCACCCAGCTGGCCGCGCACCCAGCTGGCCAACTGGGAGTCTTCCAGTGCTGCCCAAATGGTTTCAGAGCTGTGCTCTTCAAACGGGTCGCAGTTGTACCGCAAAGACTCCTCCAACCATATCCAACCAGATATGGTCAAATACGTTAGTGAATTTCATCGAACTTCTCACTACTAAAGTTACTAAAGGGTCTAGGATAATCAAGAACACCTCAAGTTGCCTGTTAGTTTTGCAAAAGACAAGCAGAGACTATAGGTTTAGCGCGATAGAGAGAAGTTTGATAATAGAGAGAAGCATCGTAGAGATAAGCTTGATAGGGAGAATTGGGATAAGGGGCAAGTATGATGGAGATAAGTGTGATAGAAGCAAGTGTGACAGAGATAAGCTTGGTAGAGATAAGATGAGATAAGTGTGATAGAGATAAGCATCATGGAGATAAGATGAGATAAGTCCAGCAAAGATGGGTGTGATAACAGTGTGATATAGAGATCTGATGAGATCTGTTTGAGGAAGTGGGAGGCCGAGGTGTTGGCATCTCTCAACCGCCCTTAATTAACCGACGCCGTCCTGGAAGAGCACAGGCTCCTGTGGGATCATCGCAATGGCTCGTCGCAGGTCTTGCAATCCCAGCTGCAACAAGTCCTGAAGACACAGTCATTGCAGGTCACCAATTTTGTACCAAAAAACAGTACGTCACTACGTGTGCAAACCATGGTTTCCTGGTGCACACCATGGTTTCTTGCAAAACTTTCCTGAAATAAAAAGCCAATGAACATTGTGAGACCTGGTAACATTTGGTGCTTTTCAAGATGTTGGACTAGTGCAAGCTCCATTTCTGAAGATTGCGGAAGCGATGCTTTTTTGACGCGCACATAAAATGCGGGTGGCTGAGCTAGGTCGAGTAAGGGACCTCTGTCCACGCTCCCTTGGGCTTCAGTGGAACCGGCTGAGACCCCGTTCAAAGATGGAACAAAAACAGTCGATGTCCACTCATCTGGTGGCACCTGCGGCTGCTTCACTTCAGAAATGTTTAAATATTCAGGTGGCCATCGCTTCAAAAGCATCTGTTCAGACTATCTCTAGAGAGAATCAAGATCTCTTACAAATGGATTACATCACTCAACACGCTGGCCACCTGATTGGGCCTCACAGGCCCATGTCATCCGCCGGTTTTTGTTTATATAATCAGCTGCGCTTTTGGAAGGCGGCAATGCGGCTTTCCATCTCCTGCAAATCTGGATCCGCTTTGATGTCCTTGTTGCTGTAGCCGAACTCAGTTCGCAGCTTGGCCTTGTAGATTTCAATCTCACCTCCAGCAGACAGCGACGGAAGTGACGATGAGATCAGTGAAATGATGGTCGAGATAGGTCGCATGAGTGCGCTGCAAACAAACGAAACCATTGACATAGCTTTGCCAAAAGAACAATCTGATGGTCAGAGGTCCGGATTGCATTTTCTTTGTGAAGCCTTAGGAGATATCTCAAAATGGCAATCTGAGAAAATTATGAGACTTCTGGGTCCCTGATTTTGAGACCCTGAGGGCCGCCTTGGAGCTTTTGGAATTCCTTCTGCTCCTCGGCGCTCAAAGGAGTCTTCTTGTCCTGACTACATCGGATTTTGAGCGTTGAGTGAAACATGCAGTCAGCATCATACAAATGCTGATATCACACCACCAGTGTCAACTGGACTTGGCTGAAGCCACATCTAAATTTTTAAGTCATAGTCTGCCAACATTCGTCATCCAATCGATCCAATTAAACCTTCTCTACACACTCAAGTTTCAACTGCTCCACTTCTGCAGCTGGGTGTCTTTCTTGGCATCCTTCTCCTTCTTGGTGCTGCCAGGTTCCTGCTTCTCCTTCAGCTCGTTCATCCGTGCGACCATCTTCACGACTTCTTCATCCTGGCCAAGATCAGAAGGAAACCTGACAAGATCCGACGCTTCTTCATGTCCTGATTCTTCGTGATACTTGGGAGAAGCAACATCATTCAACATGGAAGGCTTGGTGGTACCTTTTTGACAACCGGACAACACCAACAAATCAGGTTTTGATCAGCCGTCTCAGGCTGTCTCGGTCCTTGTTCTGCTGTCCCCCGCTCATGCCCTGTTCCTTCAGGATGGTTTTGCGTTCAACGATGGACTGCTTCAGGTTCTCAAGCTCCTGGCGATCAGATCCCGTCAGATGTTCCAATGGTCCAGTTACTATTTGCTTACCAAGGACACTATATGGAAATCACATATATACAGTATATGATCTACTAGTTTTTCTCGGCTGTTGCACCCACTCAGCAAGTTGCATATTTCAGTTGTTGTTTCTAAACCCTCATGCTGATCATCATGCTGATCATTTCATTCAATTTCCCAATGGTTTCACCGTTGCTGTCCTTGGTTTCTGCAGGGCTCAAGCCAGCACTTTCCTTCTTGGTCTCCTTCTTGCTGTCCTTCTTTGAGGCGACCTTCGTGTCTTCCTCGGGGCCCTTAGTTTCGATTGGGGCGTCAGGGATCACAGCTGCCTTGGTCACGAAGTTGCCGAATTTCGGTGCAAGGCCCTTCACGATCTTACAGGCGTCCACATAGCCTCAGTTGAGAATTGCGAGCTGCAGAACTGTGGATACCACAAGGGAAACAAACATACTAAACAAATACATATCTATTATATTCTATTATTATGTATTCTGTATAACTATATAAAGATACACCCATACTATATAAAAACTCTGGTGCCAGGCGCTGAAGACTCTTGACTCTCGAGCTTTTACGTCCCAAGTCAGAACCATTCAAGGATAGAAATGGATGGACGGATTGATGGGGAGAGTTTTAAACATGAACAGCAATAACATCTGGATGCTTGATTTTATGTGTATATATAGTGTATATTATATATATTATATTGTATATATATAATATATAGACATGAATACGTATACATGTATAATGAATAAAACGATATACATTGATACTAATTATACACTTTGGGCATCTCCATTTAGCATTTTGTGCCCCAAGAAACGCTGTTCCGCCTTCAATTCAGCCACTTCTTTGCCCTTCGCGGCACGCTCCTTCTTGTTGTCCTTTCCCGTGAGCAAGGCAGCCTGCCGTGGCAAACATGACGGTCTCAGCCATGACGATGATTTATCGATGATTTATCACCCGTTTACAATGAAGAGATGGGATAATGATGGATAATGTTACATGATTTCACATGATATTTCATATATTATTTTCATTAATTAAGTATATTAAATCATGATTTTCTGACCAGTGACAGAGGGGCAAACTGATGATGTTTCACCATGGTATCTTGGAGATCCGATTATTTGCAACCGTCAATGTTTGAGTCCCATCGCCAGCTGAAACCATCGCCAGATATCATGGGATTGATCCGCTGACATTCCCTGGTTGGTGGTTTCAATTTGTATCTTAATTTGTCTGAGTTGGGATGATTCTCCCTTTTTTATGAAATGGACAATAAAAACAAAAAGTTCCAAACCACCAACCAGTTCCAGGCCACATTCCATCCAGGCCTCATCTTCCAAGGTTTTCATTCGCGTGTCGATTTCAGCCTTGTACTTCTCCGCTGCTGCCTTGTCATATTCCGCCGCGGTGCCCGCTTGGGCCTCGAAGAGCTTCAGACCTGGAAGACTGGCGACCGATTTGTCCAACGTCCAGAACTCCCAGTTCCAACGGTAAAAACCAGGGGTCCAATTGTATTTGATGATCATTTTTCCAACGAAAAGTTGCCATGCTCCATTCTTGGACAACGCCAAAACCAGGAATCCGTTTTTTGTTTCGGATGTTTTCTGCGAAACCGTGGCTTTATGATCCCCCTGATTTTCCCCGTGCCTTGCTCGGCCTGACTCAGCATGCCGGTGGTTCCGCGGATTTCGGCCATGGCTTTTTTTACGACAGGAGCGACGGACCGACGGGGCGCCCTCCAAAATGCAGATCTGATTTGATGGCTGCGGGTCACTTTCAAAAAGGCGGCCAAATGGCATAAATGGCATAAATGGCATCTGAATTTCAATCACTGAAAAACCTACCATCTGGTTATTTGTTACATAGCGATGGAAAATCACCATTTTTAATAATAGGTAAACCATCTATTTTTATGGGCCATGGCTTAACCATGGCAAACTGTTAGTCATAACCAGGTTGGGTAAACATATCATGTTGATATCATGGCAACTGGGGATGGTACAGGTCCAACACGTCCACTCCTTCCTTCCCTTCGTCCTGGCCATCCAGCTGAATATCAGAGCCCATGTCCTGAAACAGTCTGAAACAACAAACAACGAGTGGATCAAACATGGTACATGGATGTACATGGTTATATATATATACATATACCTGGAAAACCGTATGGACATGATTATATATGATTTATAGTTTTCCGGGATTTTCCGGGTATATATATATATAAATATATATAAATGATTATATATGGTTTACGGTCATCCATCCCATAGTGGGAATCCTTGTGCTGGGAGTGTATAAATCCATATAGATCTGTGTTACTGGATTGATGACCATCCCTGAATATAGGTTCAGTATAACCCAACTATTGACCGTGGCACACATGGACATGTCAATATATTGTCGCGTGTCAACTTGCTACTTGCTAGGCCCATATTTTGATCGTTTCGGAAAACATCAACCATCAAAACATGGAACACGTCCGCACATATGGGGATGGTTGAAAATTTAAAGTGTAGGGATAAATGGAACCACAGATTTTAGTATAGCTTTAGTATTAACCAATATTAACCATCTACTGGGGTACCCAATTTTAACCTATACCCATACCCATAGGATCCATGTATGTTATATATGGTAACATTTACCATCAATATACCCCAAATGTTAGCATATATACCATACATGGATCCTATGGGATATAGTTTGCAACTGTTTGCAATCTTTCTGCAAGCTGTCCGGCTCAACGATTCGCAGCAAGGCCAGCAGCAAAGAGGACTTCCCTGCACCCGTACGACCAACGACGCCTCGAATTTGGAGATTGATGCGTTGCAGGAAACCCAAACTTGGAGAAACATGGTCTGGTTGGTGGTTGAGCCATCCCTCTGAAAAATATGAGTTCGTCAGTTGGCATGATTATTCCCAATATGGAAAGTCATGAAAATCCATATATTAACCAGGTATTTCCATATATTAATCATATATTTATGATTAACCAATATTAACCATGTTCCAAACCACCAACCAGTGGTCATCTAATCAAAGCCAATCGAAGCAAACCAAAGGCACCCAATCGTTCGCCCGCAGCTGTGCTGAACGTCAAACCCTTCAGAACCAGTGGCAACTCTGGTTTGTATCCTCAGCGCTCCAACATTCAGGATCAAATTTGGAAAATTTTGGAAAGCAATTGTGAATGACTGTGATATGACATATTAGTGTGCTCTCAAAGTCTAAAAAACCGTCCTCGAAAAATGCGAAACGTTTCATGACATCCATATGTTTCAGTAACAAACGCATCAAATTACAATGTTTATTTCTTCTTTGGCCAAGGTACTGACTTGAAGATTCTTGACCTATCAAACCGGAATCACACCGCAAGACTGCGGGCACAGTCTTAAGCCCAAACAAAAGATGTTTTCACCCAATGGTGTTGCACCAAAGAAGTAACATCAAGAACCTGCTAGGGTGGGGATTTCATGATATTTCATGGACAAATTGCCCGTAAACATGGCAGGGAACAGAGGCTTTGTGCAACCCGTTGCTCCAACAGAAGGATACGAGTTTCCTTCAGAATATTTCTTGTTGTTTTCGCTCTGCGGTTGTTTTTGGTCATTTCATTTCTGCGAAAAGCCTTCATTTGCACACTATTTTGTGAGAAGTTCGAATCTCTCCTTTGCAGGGTGTCTCTACAGACAGCTTCAAGTTAAAAAAAACATCAGCACGGGATCTACTGCAATCATCGCAGGAAATCACCATCCCATCATATCCCATCCTTATCCAAAAAAAGTCAATGGAAGCCCCACTAAAAACTGCTGATACCACAGTGATTTTGGCATTGACTCTTCAATGTATTGGTGATAAATACTCCTAATGTCTGGTAATCATGACAGGTATGGGTCAAAAATCGACAAAAACCTTTGGGACTTTTCCCCAGATGTTTGGTCTACTTTTTCAATATGAATATGAACCATCCATGAACCATAAACCATTCCCAAAGTGGTATGTTTATTATTTTCAGTCATGGTAGTGGTTTTACCACAGTGGTTAACTATAATATTATCTATAATTGTTGGGTTAATATTGGTTACCCAACATCTATGAAAGAGTGAACCCAATATCAACTATGCTTTATAACCCAATAATAATATGGTTCTCATATGATGATGGTTAAACCATGTTAAACCATTATTATTATAGTAATAATTATTATTGCTATCCATCACTTATGATGGTTAACCATAACCATATTAAACAGTAAGCAATCAATTACCATATTGCCCATATTATTATAAGCCATTACAGTAATTATTATGTTAATGTAATATACCCATGGTATACCTTAATTATGATTATAAGCCATTATAATTACCATCTGGTTATTTAACATAGCCATGGAACATCACCATGTTATTAATAGGTAAACCAACGTTTTTTTTTTCTAACATAGCCATGGCTTCCATCTATACTATCTATACCATGGCGATGTTAGTCATAACCATAGGGTACCCATTATTTACCCATGGTTATCATGTGATTATTGGGTGAACCATCCATGAAGCGTGGAAAAACTGTGGCGCCTCCAAGATGCCCCGACTGGGCCACCCCTGTGGTGGTCGAAGTGGTCGAATGCGAGGCGCCTCCTGTGGTGGAAGGAGATTCTGAGAGAATATTAGCATGGAATATGCATGGAATATGGAAGAATGAGCTGATTTGTTCTCCAGATTTCATCCCTCCAATGAAAATCAGATCATTTTGTAGAAAACTGTAGGAATATGCATGGACTATGGATGAAATCTGGATGAAATGTGGATGAAATGTGGATGGAATGTGGATGGAATGTGGATGGAATATGGGGTACCTGCAGTAGCCCAACTTTGAGAAACATCGACAGATTTCCGAGTGAAAAAAAACGAATGGACTTTTGGAGCAGCTGGGTTCATGGCAATGCTTGCGCCATTCCTGTGGTAGTTGCGTGGCGTAGAACTTCACGCGTTCCACGCAATTGAAGGCCATACCTTGGAGGACACAAAAATCAACTCATGACGAATATGAGCAAGATTCGAAGCGGCAAAACGGCAACGTCAATGATGGCAGACACGCAACGAAGGTGGATGAATTCTATGATGATTCGCTTGGGCAATGTGTCAGAGCTTTTCCAACCCTGAATCTTTGCATGTTCTGCAGCTGATCCACAGCTTCAACTGTCTTGGGGCGTTTGTTTACATGAATCGTGCATCAAATCTTGCTCCAAGTTGTTCCAAGGTTCACATATAACTATATATGTGGCATATATACGTAGATGCATCATTTTTTATTTGGACTTCACAATACATCACATATAGATCATATAATATCATATAGCATCACGTAGTTTTACCACGACCATGTTTTATCCATCGGTCCAAATTTTTTTTTGGTTCGGCTCCAAGGCACCAAACTCGGCAATCTGCCCGATCAGTGACTCAATGCTGCCAGTGCACCTGTGGATTTCACTTCCAAATGCAGCTTGGGTTTTCACTGTTCTCATGATTGATCATTATTTTCCATGTTTGTAAACTTCCAACCTGCAACAAAATATCAATAAATTGGGGATAATCTTTATATAATTAAATCCTCATAATGCATATAAATCCGTTATTTTTTGGCAAACCCCGAAATGGACAAATCGCACGCCGGGCGATGCCACCAGGAGACTCTCCAGCAAAGTTCAGCACCAAGGCAGCTGCAGATGCTTTGATGAGCGTCACACGACCCAACGTTACGAAGAGGGACCTGTGCGGCGCCGGCATCACGTGATTGAATAGTGATAGAATAAATAAACATGAATACACACACATATAAATATAACATAATATATATATATATTTATGTATATATTTATATTTATATTTATATATTTATAGTACGATCTAGCAATATCAGCGTTCCTATCTTTAAGAAACAGCAACCGGCACAGCAACCGGCTCAACCGGCTCCGAGACTGGGCATCCAAACACGAAGAACAGCAGAAGGCATCCCAAATGATCGATGCGCAACGAGAACCACTGCGACAAATACATCTGTGAATAGTCCTAGGAAAATCATTCGGAAAATGGATGGGAAATCCTGGAAAATGGATGGAAAACATGGGAAAATCATAGGAAAATCATGGAAAATCATGGAAAATCGTGGAAAATGGATGGAAATTCCATGGGAAAATGGATGGAAAATCGACAGGAAATGGCAGGAATTTCTAGAAAAATGATTCGACACTGACAAGTTGTTTCACCATGATCCGATTGGGTGCCAAACTTGGACCCACATCCAACGGAATTCAATTCGTTGTCAGTGACAACTTGTGACAACCTCAGAAAACTAAGATCTGAAAAGAAGGCACCTTTTCATATACCTAAATTTCTTTGCATCCTGACATATGAAGCATCATGAACCATCAACCAATCCTTTCAGTTGGATGAATCTGGGCAAACGGCCCCTGGGAATCTGGGATCGGTATGGATCGGTAGCCGAGATGCCGGTTTCTGCTGATCCACGATGAAAGCATCGCTAGCGAGACCTGTGGCCGTTGTGGCAAGGTTTGACATAGCAGGCCCAAAGAACTGCAACATCAATTGCCCATGATTTTTGATTTGGCACATTTTAGAGTGGGTCGGAGTTGCCTTCTATAGCGCGGACAATTCGGGCGTGTCCCCGAGAGTGATAGCTCGGCGTGAGCAGAGCTGATCACACAGACAAAGGGTCCAACAGACAGCTTTGTACACACATCACAGGGGGTAGGTGAGTTTG
>Ga0126342_10009769_pt1 | contig 17183 bp, 16 predicted proteins | sample Cyp1metagenome_FD_92528 | JGI IMG/M metagenome (GOLD analysis project Ga0126342, IMG submission 92528) | Coral microbial communities from Lord Howe Island, Old Settlement Bay, Australia - Cyphastrea 1 metagenome | ecosystem: Host-associated > Invertebrates > Cnidaria > Coral ... | reverse complement strand
TAACAGGGGTTGGTAACTGTCCCATTTTGGGAATATTGGACATCACCTTATAGTAGCCATTATAGACCATATACCTAATGGTTGGGTGATGTTCAATGGGGACATTTAATGACCCATGTATAATCCATTTGTAAAAAGGAAAAAACAAACTGCAGCTGGTTGGTAGTTGAGCCTACCCCTCTGAAAAATCATGGAGTTCGTCAGTTGGGATCATGACATTCCCAACTGAATGGAAAGTCATTCAAAATTCCATGGTTCCAAACATTTCCAGTCACCACCAACCAGACAGTAATCCCTTCCACCTAGAAATCATGGGCGGCGGAAGTAGGTTTTTTGTCACATATTTTGGAACCATTGAGGAGATATTTAATAGAGGGATGGTATTACAGAAATTATACCCTCTGGTAAACATACAAAAAGCTATTGAAAGTTGCCATAGAAATAGTGGATTTACCCATTAAAAATGGTGGATCTTTCCATAGTTACGTTAGTTTACCAGAGGGTAACTTCCAACATCTTCCTACATCTCAGCAGGGTTCCATCGTTTATCAGATATATCCACTTATATAACCACTTATATCCCCCATAGTTTGATGGTTAAAACTTTATTAAATCACCATCAATTCATCCATCAATTCATATGAAACACATATCATATACCCTCTGGTGAACTAACATAGCTATGGAAAGATCCACCATTTTTCATGGGAAAATCCACTATAAAATAGCCATTTTCCATTGCTATGTTAGTTCACCAGAGGGTATCTTCTGATGCTGAAAAAACCTCAGTATATAATGCCCTCCAGTCATCAAACATGGTGGATTTTCCAGCCGTTAAATTCATGGTTTCTAAATATAAAAAAAATACCAGAGGGTCACCATCATGAGACTGATTACCAGGTTACCACTTGGGCTTTTATTTGAAAAAGTTTTTATTTTTTTCAACCCAACTTTTTGAATTTTACCAGAGGGACCACCAAAAAAGTCTCCAAAGAAATCATCCACCCAACTGATCCACTGGCGCCTGTGCCATCGCATCTAGGAGCCACTGGGGTGTCAAGACCACCGCAGGAGATCCCTGACGAACGAAAGAATTGTGAGTCCACGATCAAAACTCATCAAAACTGATGAGTGTAACATGGTGATTTAAGTTTTTAATGATTAGTTTCAAAATTCAACTGTTTTAAGTTTTTCAAAACTAATGAGTTTCACAATCAACTGATGAGTTTGATGTAAGTGTAACTAGCCAACATGGTGATGTATGAAAAAACCAACCTTAAAAAAAGAAACCCAACACTTGGATTAATTTGGATTTAACTCAAAAATAAGGATATGATGTTGTGAGAAAATGGCGGAGACCTCATAATTTTGACGGGGAACATGCTGATAATCAGACGATTTTTTAGGATCTCTCCCTCTTTTCAAGAACAAAATTGGCATTATTTCATAGGATATTAACACTACTGTGGCCGATGACCTTTCTGTAGATTCTTCAAATAAAAAAACAGCATTCTTATGGTGAATTCAGGGCACTTTTTTGAAAAAATACACATCATTTTTAGGGGTGGTCTCGATTGCTGAACGTTACCCTCTGGTAAACGTTTACATAGCTATGGACAGATCCACCATTTTTAATGGGTAAATCAACTATTTCTATGGCCATTTCCAATAGCTACGTTAAATTACCAGAGGCTAAATCTTGGTTTGATAATTGCTGTATTGGTTCATCTGGCATTCTTTCATAGGATATTAACATATATTAACAGTACGTTAGGAGTTGTCTAAAAAAATGGATCTTATATGATCTCATCATTTTCTCCATGATGACTGATGGCCGAAAAGTATCCCCTTCATTCAGGACGGTCAAAATGACAACCGCACCATGAAATACCGGGTAGCCTCTGGCAAACATACAAAAAACATCAAAAAACCTATGGAATATCATGGGAATATGGTGGGAATATCATGGGAATATCATGGGAATAAGGGATACCCTCTGGTAAACATACAAAAAACGATGGAACATTACCATTTTGTAGCTGAGTAAATCAAGTATTTCTATGAACATGTTCAATAGCTATGTAAACGTTTACAAGAGGGTAGCCTTTTAGCCCATGGGGACTGCTCGCATCCCCCTTGTTGATCTGGTTTTTCGTGCTGGCCTTGAAATATAGCAGCTGCCCCAAGCGATGGAAAAGTCCTGCGAACTTCGGCCGTGAAGCGACCGAAATTGCGGAAAAAAAAAAAAGTACATGCTGCTGGGTACTTCCCAAAAAATCAGGTCCATCCGGAAAAGTTCCCGATATTTTTCCTTATCCATGAACATCATATGAACCAATTTGGAAGTTCCATAACAATTCCTGGTAAGCTCCCTAACTCACCACGTTGACATAATAAAAATATATAAAAATCCATCATATAATCCCTCAAGTTGGATGAATCACCATTTTATTTGGGGTAAAATAAATCCCGAAATTTTGCTGTTGAAGTCCCATCATTTTTGGATGCTTCAATCATGTGAAATCCAACGATTTTTCATAGTAAAATCATCAAGTTTTGGATGATTGGTGTATTAATCCTATAAAACTTGATTATTTTTCCTATAAAATCCTATAAAATCCTCTTAAAATCTCTTAAATCCCATAAAATCCACCATTTTGATGATTTGTTCACATAAAATCCTCATTTCGAAAGGATTTCTTCATATTTGGTTGGTGAAATCCCCATTTTTCCCGCCAAAAATGGCCCGTTTCGGCCTAGGAAGAGCTCCAGCTGCTGGCCATCCATGTCCAACTCCGCCGCCAAGGTGCGGCAGCGATCCAGGGCGATGCAGGGCTCATGGAGGCCTCGCTGGGAAGATCTGGAAAAAACTGTGAATTTCTATGACAAATCTGGGAAATTCTGGGAAACATCCGGGAAAAATTAGTTGGAAAATCTGAGAAAATCTGGACATTTGACAAACAATCTTGAAACATCTAGGAAAAATCGGAAAAAAACACCTGTTTGCAAAGCCATCCAATACTGATCCAACTAAAATAAGGGTATTGCCCACTCATGAGAAATGGTTCAAATCAACCATTTTGTGCTCAAGTAATCTTGAAACATTGAAACCTTTACAAGAGTATCGTCAATTGTGGGTCAAAATTCTCAATTTCTTTGAGCCGATCCCAAGCATTTCCGTTTTTTTCTCCTCAGTGGCACAGTTGGTGAGGACTGAACGGAAAACCCTTGGTTTTTGAGCCATCAGAAACTTCTCCCCCGTTTTTTCGAAAATCTCTGGTGAAATCGGTGAATTTGTTTGGGTCGTGAAAACTTGGTGCAATCAATTTTTTTATTGTGGTATAATAGTGTGGTGAAATTTTCGAAAATCAAACAACTGGAAAAAAATGGTAGTATGTGGTTAATTGTGTGTGTGTTTAATTCTGGTATAATCGTGGTTAAACTAGAAAAAAACTGGATTTCATCAACAAACAAAAGATCATCTGTTTCAATCTCAAGAATTGAAAATCAAGCGCCAAAACTAGGGACTGTACCAACACGAAGGGTTACCCTCCAGTAAACCAACATAGCAATGGACAAGCCGCAATTATAGATGTTTTACCTCCTAAGAATGGTGATTTTCCATACCCTCCGGTAGTCAAACAGAGCGGGAAATTCCCTCAAAATGGAAGTTTTAATGGAAAATTATGGAAAATCCTCTCCAAATGGTTAATTTTCAATTTGTCAAGTGCTGTCTTTCTTTGGACACCAGAGGGTGTGTTAGTTTTTGTTGAGTTTTCCAGACAGTAAAATTCGATGGTGAGTTTCCCACAAAAAAAAATCACCATGAAAATCACCATTATTCACCGGGTGATTGGTGATCATTAACCATTCATCATCCATGAAAAACACCATTATTCACCATGAATAACTGACAACTATTCACCACTATTCATGAAATATCATCCATTCATCATCCATTCGTCATCCCTTTATTCACCATGAACAATCATTATCATCATTATTCAGAATTATTCACCATTCACCAGGTGATTGGTGATTATTAACCATTCATCATCCATGAAAAACACCATTATTCACCATGAATAACTCACCATTACTCACCATGATTCACCATTAATCACCAAATACCATCCATTCATCATCCTTTCATCATCCATCTTTGACCATGAACAATCATTATCATCAATCTCACCATTGGATGTATCACTCCTATAAACTAGTTAAGATCATCCATCAATCATCCATCAACGACCATCAATCCATCATTATTAATCCATCAATCACCATTTGTTGTTGGTTTTCATTAGACACCATTCATCCATCAGTATTATTCTTCACTATTCATCATCCATCCATCCATTCATCATCCATGATTCATCCGTTTTTCACCATGAATAATCATTATCATCATTATTCACCATTATTCACCATTATTCACCAGGTGATTGCTGATTATTAACCATTCATCATCCATGAAAATCACCATTTTTGGCCATGAATAACTCACCAATTATTCACCATTAATCATCAAATATCATCCATCATCATCCATTATTACCATGTATTCACCATAAATAAACCACATATTCACCATGAATCTCACCATTATTAACCATTATTAACCACCTTCCAGGCCGCAGAAACTGCTCAGCCCACCTTCCAGGCGGTGGAAGAAATGCGCCCAGCGCGTGGGGATCGTCCCCAGCTCCTGGGCCACCTTCGAGGCCAAGGCGCTCACCTCCTCGGGTTTCAGCGTTCGGTAAAAAGTTACGAAACATGGGGAGGTTTAAAGGAATATCATAGGAATATAAAGGATATATATATATATGGGATATTTAAAGGACTTTTTTTTAAAACCATATATATATATAATCTTTAAATATATATATATATATATACCCGCACTCTTTGTTTCGCCGTCGCAAAAAAAAAAATGTCATTTTCGAAACTTGCATTTCGTGTGGGTGAAGCGCGTTTTTCCCCTTTTTATTCCTTTTAACTTGTGGCCAGCAACGAAGTTGAGCACGTGCATTCTGCGTGGCAGGCGCGGTGTTTTGCGATGGTTGTAAAAAATATGTTTTTTTAAAAAAAATGTGTTCATTTTTGCTGGCAGGCGCGCGGGATTCTCGCATTTTTTGATGTGTTGAAGTGTGTTTTTTTCATGTTGTTTCTGTCTTTTATCCTGGTTCATGGTTGTGCGTATTTTTTCTTCATTGAACGGCACGTTTATTTTGTGTGGCAGGCGCAGTGCTTTGCGATGGTTGAAAAAGTGACAGTTTCATTTTTGCTGGCAGGCGCACGGGATTTTTGCGTTTGTTGATGTATCGAAAGTGTGAGTTTTCATTTTGTTTTTTGTGTGGTGGTTCATGTCTTTCCTTATTTTTCTTTCAATAAAAGGTTAATTGTTCTTTTCAATTGTTTCAGCGTGACACGTCTTTTTTTGTATCTGTTATATATGTTCCCTTTTTTGTTCTCTTTTGCGGGGGGTTGGCGGGGTGGGGTGGCGATAGCAACGTTCTCCCCGCGCCTATCATGCTACGCTACATGTACGCGCGCTAGACCTTTCCCCCTTTTTACATGAAGCCTGCGCCGCAGGGCACGACTTTAAAAAAAACCGTGTCGGTCAAAAGGGGTCACGTTTTTTTTTAGAAATCAAGAAAAACATGCGTGTCATTGCCGTATCGTGTCGGTCGGTAGAGGGTGTCCAATACGCACCTCTCAGAAACGTGTCGGGTGCTGTTTGGACAACCCCTGCGCGTGTCATTTCGTGTCGATTTTGACTAGTTTGTTTAAAATTCACATGACAAAATCGAAGAATATGAATATTTTACATATGATAAAATATTGTAAAATATTCACATGTCGCATGAATATTTTACATCTGACACGAAATGACACACATGTAGTTCTTCTCGCCAAAAATGAAGTCAGGTGCACCACAGATGCCACGCGGGTAGGATTGGAAGATTTCGGGTTGGAACTAGTTATTTTCTAGTGTGCCATCTCCATGAACGCTAAGGGGTGTCCATTAGGCACCCCTTAAGAATCTCAATTTGTGAAATTCATTAGGCACCCCTTTGAACGTGCTGGTATGTATATGTATCTAACAAAATCTAGTTATATGGTGTGTCTTTAGGACAAAATTCGTGATTGGGATGGGGGTTGAAGCGATCATCACCAACAGGGGATGAATCTTTATCAGCTTCATAAGGGTTCCCTGTATCTTTTCTCCTCAACAAAGTCGCAGATTGTTTTGTTTGAAGCAAAAGAAAACTTGAAGGACACTACAAGAATGGGAATTACAATACATAGCTACCCTACAAGAAATGGAAGTTTAACCACACCAACAAGTATGTGTATATAAAACACATATATATATATATATTATATATAGTAATAATATATATATATATATATATTATGACTATAATGTCTGTATATATTTATACATATTTATATGAATTTTATATGATTATCAGATGTAGATTACGTAGATATAGATGAAAGATGATGAAAGCATCTCCAATAGCCAAGGGAATGCGTACACAAATCGGCTGGTTCCGCAAAATCGACATCAGCTAAGACACTCGTCGAAGATGTTGGATGCTTCGAAGGCTCTCCGGCGTATTTTGCTGATTGTCCACAGGAAAGAACAGCAGCCCATCTTCTTGATTCCTGTGGCGCAGTTGCTGCTATCCTTAAAACCATGGCCGTATGGGACAAAATGACAAAATCCTCCATCGAGGCAAGAGATTGTCCATAAGTCATAGTGGTGATGTTTCATTTCTGGCTACCGGAGTCTTGCTTTTCGAAAATTGAGAACGGAACATTTTTTGGAAGCATGAACAATACTGTAGCCGGATCCACATTCAAATTCGTTACTGGATATACGAATACCAAGTTACTTCACAGTCACCCATAAACATCCATAAACATCGGTAAATTCTTGGGAAAATCACCAATCGACAAAGATCCAACGCACAAAGTTCAACTACGGCGGCTCCAGCATTTCTTTAAAATATACTGCAGCATGCATTCATCTGCATACAATAGATAGATATACACTGGAAAAGTATTAATATATATAGATATGTACCTATCTGGTCGATATGCAAAATATACTGTATACTGTAATCATTTGACAAAAAAACATAGAAAAACATCATGTGTATGACAATGTATGACAAATTTCCCCTGGAAACCATGGATGATAGCCATCCCAGAGGCGGCGCGTACATCTCGGCCCACATGGTTGCTGAAGGTTGACATAGGATTTACCGCTAGATCATATATAGGTTATAACCATGGGATCATATTTAGGTTATATATGGTTATATACTTTGGATAACATAGGATCATAATATAAAATATGGGTTTGTCTGAAAATATGGTAATAACATGTAATAATTTAATAACCCTAAAATCCATTGTTTATTATTATCTGGTTGGTGGTTTGAACCCCTCTGAAAAATATGAAAGTCAGTTGGGATGATGACATTTATCCCAATATATGGAAAAAAAATCATGTTCCAAACCACCAACCAGTATAAGTCGCCTTATTAAAGTATGGTTATTTGGGAAATCTGTCCTAAATCGGCCCATCTACTTTTCCAGCAACCAAAGGCATGGCACCCAAGGTTTACGCCAAGACCCTACCTGGAAGGTCCCAGGACTCATAAGTGGTCAGTACACGCATAAGCCGTTTTTTGTGGGCATGGCTGCCATGGCCTGATGATACCCCCCAAACAAAATCGGATATTTGAGAAGACCCTAATGATTGATGGTTATCTCATCTCCAAAATATGGCCAGACTAATATGGTACGTTTACCGTAGCTCCATCTGTTGGATCCTGAAGATCTCCCATTGATCTCAGCCTTGATGGGAAACATTGGGAAACCAAGCTGCCCCAGCATGTTGTGGTGCCGCAAGCGTTTTTGAAGATGAAAGTCAAGGCCTCATTCGGATGCCACGATGGCGCCATGAAGAAAAACGAAGGTTCCGTTCCCGATCCACAAATTCTGACTGTTGGCGATAGGGATATCTGAATATAAAGCATAACCTTGATGTATTTTGATGTATCAAATGGGGAATATGATGAGATATCAAGAAAAATATTTACTAATATACATATATAATATATATATAACAGTTCTGTATGTGATTTGCTAGACAGTGAGCCTTTTTGCGCCAATGAACATCTGGGTGTAAAAAAATCGTGCAGATCCCACTCATTCTCGTTGGTAATCTCCATATCCCAGTCATATCCCGATTTTGCTTAAATCCGTAGGTCCTGATTGGTGTCTTGCAGCATCTTTCGGTCATTAAAATCCACTGATTTCCCAGCCATAGAACTGCGATCACTCCCGAATAGGTTTTTTTCTCGGTCAAATTACTATAAAGTTACCTAATAATAATGATAATAATAATAGTAGTAATAATAAGACAAGCGTTCCACATGGTAAACTCAATGCGTTCTTTCCCGCCAGTTGGCGATAACAACTAAAACCACCCCGGTTTATGACGATTTTGGAGATGGTTTTCCAATTTATAGTGCCATTTATAGTGAGTTTTCCCATTAAAAATGGTGATTTTCCATAGCTATGTTAGTTTACCAGAGGCTATTATTGGGTTTAACGACATTTTTGTTATCCCCCGTTATATCCCTATGATTATCCCATTCAGATACTATATATATATATATATAGTCACCAAAAGTAGACCACTAGTGTTAGGCTAAAGCTGATAAAGTTGGGCATGATTTACTATAAAATCTCCCTTTTTTCTTGGATAAATTACTATCAAGTCACCATAAAACACCATAAATCACTATTAAATCACTATTAAATCACTATTCAATCCCCATTTTTCTTGGTTAATGTTGGTTATGTATCACCATCAACCACCATTTTTCTTGGTTAAAAATCCCATAAAATCCCGGTAAATCACCATAAATCACTATTAAAGCACCATAAAAGCTCACCAGTTTCCGTTTCCAAAACCGGATTTCCCAACACCGCGCCAAGAGTCGGTCATAAACTTCCTGGCGCATGGACTCTTCGATGGCATCAGCATGACCTTGGTCAAAGACATCTCGGAAACATCTGGGCTTTACGGCTTTATATGGTGATTTCATGGTGACATAACCAACATTAACCAACAAAAATGGTGATATAATTGTGATTTAATAGGCAATTCAATTCTATGAGGCTCCACCAAAAGGACACTTCCCAAAAATTGCCTCATTGAATCCCATGAAATATACCATTTGTCATCACCATTTTTCTTGGTGAAAAATCACCATGAAAAATCACCATATCACTGATATCACCATATAAATCACAATGTTGCATCAATCACCATGAAAAATCACCATCCATATCACCATATAAATCACAATTAAAGCACTATTAAATGGGATATTTCATGGGATTCAATGAGGCAATTTTTGGGATTGGTGTCCTTTTGGTGGAGCCTCATAGAATTGAATTGCCTATTAATGTACTATTAAATCACAATTAAATCACAATTTTTGTTGGTTAATGTTGGTTATGTCACCATGAAATCACCCACGGCTCCAATGTGAACCAAGAAACTTCCGACAATGACCAGCCAGGCGTCTTTCGCATGGACCAGTAAAGCGGCCAACCAAAAATCCATCGATTCGACTTTCTCCTTGGTGAAAATGGCCCATTTAACCAACAATCAATGGGAATAGTGATAGAAATAGAGGATTTTCCCATTAAAAATGGTGATTTTCCATAGTTATCTTAAATTACCAGAGGGTATCAATGGGAGATCTCCAGGATCCAATTGATTGGAGGTACGTAACTGTACCATATTTTTGGCCATATGAATTGTGGGGATATTCCCTGAAATTTAGGTAAAAAATAGGCCTTATATATGGTAGGTACCTCCAATCAATCGGTTCCTGAAATGGCCATGGAAACAATGTCCATCAACCACGGGGATTGAATTTCACTTCGTGGAAATAGAATGGGCTGGTTGGTGGTATACCTACCAACCCCTCTGAAAAATACTAGTTGGGATGATGAAATTCCCAACTGGAAAAATAAAAATCATGTTCCGAACCACCAACCAGTGGGTATGTAACCCACTTAATATGATCTGGAAATGGCTTGGAAAAAAGCCAAAAGATGAATTCGAACGAGGAAAATGATGATAAACCATCAAGTTCGGGGTATTTGCGGCGGTATTCTATGTTCACACAACTTTTTTGGGGGCCCGTAGAAAAATGGGGTCTGACAAAGGGGTATACTGTATACTCCAATACTGTCTTTGAGAACAATGATGACCTAAGCATTAAATTTAGGACGATTTAGAGGTAGCTTCATTTTCTGGGACAACTCCACATTTCAAAGGGAATTCCAGGATCCTAAAATGGAGGTACGGTGGTACCATATATATGGTAGGTACCCCCAATTTAGGTTCCTGAAATGGCCATCGATGGAAGTAAAGGATCCACAAATAATGCCTCGAATGCCTTCAAAGGTGACAAGTGAAAAACAACGCATTGAAGAAGAATGCTACACTGGTAAAAACAAAAAATATATGGGGTTCTCAACCGAATCCAATTATGCCCATATTTAAATTGATCATATCTCATTGGATTGTACCTCAACTACACCAACACCTATCGCCAGACCTCGTCAGACCTTTCCCGGTGACGTTTTTAGAGGACCCATTCCTTCCATGGTATCCACTGACCATCCCATGGCCCGCTGATACCAACCGGCCAGCGTCCACCGGCGTGGCATGAAGCCAAGCCGATAGGTCCAGAACCAAGACGTAGATGCCCAGAGCTGTCAGGAACCTGAAACTCCCATTGGATACATGGCATGTGCCCCACAAAAAATGTGAAAAATGGGTGGTAAATCCACTAAAATTGCCGTAATGAACATCAAATTAGTGGTAAAATGGTGGTAAATCCACGAAAATTCTGGTGACATCAAATTAAATCTATTGAACAGTACCATAAAATGAAGGTAAACATGGAACAGCACAGTGGTACCCCTTCAGCTGAGCAATCCAGCCGATCGTTAGATTTTTGTTGGGCTGATGACCTTGTCCTGTTGAGCTTAATTTTTTTAAATGTGGTGTGACCCCAAGCTATCTAGGGAAAGTAGGTTTTGACCCAAAGCCATATCCAAACTTGGGAAAAATGTGACTCCCAAATCACCCCCATCTGAGGTTTGCCTGGAAATTGCGTGTCCAAATGGGAAAGTCGCCTTTTTTTCATCTGGAAAATGATGAACCAATGGATTTATCGATATATACCCTCTGGTAAACGTTAACAAAAAGCTATTGAAAATGGCCATAGAAATAGTGGATTTACCCATTGAAAATGGTGATTTTCCGAGTATTTTCAACAAACCCATGGTCTCAATGGGATGTTTGAACCAGCCTCAACTCGTTCCCGCAGAGCCGCTGGGGTTCCAAACACGTGCGCCATGTTGTAGTACATCTCTTGGCCAGCAAAGTCCCACGTCTGCACCACCACCTTTTCAGGGGGTGTGTCCATTGGGATTCGATAAAAATGGGCTGAGGACCCTTGTAAAATTGCCATTTCTACTGGGGAAACTGATGATATATGGGTATATATCTAACAAAACTGCAGTTTTTAGTGGGGAAAATGATGATAAACACATAAAAATTTGACCCCATCATTGCTAAAATCTCAGCCAGGTGCTGAAAGTAATACGTACTATATCATCTCACGGTGTGCAATTCCGTAGTGGATGTCCCATAGGGAAAATGAAAGTCATCCGCAGCAAATCCATATTGAACCGTTATGTAAACCCAGTATGTGATATTACATATCTATCACCCATGGTATCTCCCGAGTTTCACTCATTGGTATCCAAGGTATTTCACCCATATATCATCCATTGAAGATGCGGCATCATGTGTTCTTTTTATCCAATCATTTCCAGTGATCATCCAATATAATTTTGCCCATTGAAGCACTGGTTATATGATATACATTGATATACCCATTATATATATACATCATATTAACTATCATATGCTATCATCTATCGGTAAATAGTAGATAAGAAAATATCAATAATTAATCACCTATTACCCTCTGGCAATTTAACATAGCTATTGAAAATTGCCATTTAGTTCGTGGATTCACCCATTGAAAATGGTGGATCGTTCCATGTGTAATTGTTCATACTTATCATGGTATTTTCAGCTGGATGATCAATCTAATGTCGACCCAGGGTACCATAAAAAAAGTATCATATTATGACTATTGGAGGAATACCCCCCTCCAAAAAATAGACCATGGTTTAGTCTCATCCGGGGTTGACATTATACATTGGACTAAATGATTAAATCAGTGATCAATCTATATCATGGATGATCATAAAAATACTTATCATAAACAGAGGGTAATCCCACTAATATCCCATTAATATCCCATTGAATCATACAAAAAAAAACCACTCATATCCCATTAATATCCCATTGAATCACTATAAAATCCCATTAATATCCCATTCATATCCTATTGAATCCTACAAAAAATTCCCCATATATACCAGCACCATGGATCCGTCATGGGTACTGAAAAATTCCCCAGCGAAGGCCATCGCCTCTTCGGCTCGTTTTGCCAATGCTTCCCCCGAGATGGCGCGCTGGATCATCAGCACCGTGTCCTCGGCCAAGGCGTCGCCTGGAGGCGGGCGAAAAGGCGAAAAGGCGAAAAAACCTGGGGAAATGGCGGGTTTTTTGATGGGAAAATCCTGGAGAACATCATCTATAAATGCTGGTGTTTTCATATGTTTTCATGGAAAAATCATGAAGAAATTGGGATTGTCATCGGAAATTGATCTTTACATTGGGTTTATACATGTTTCTACTAAACTCACCTTGAAATGAGGATTTAAACAACAAATCAGCTGGTTTCAAGCAGTAAAATGGGGATATGATTGATACATGATTTATTTTCTGGTGCTGATGATCACCGCTGCTGAAATCAACAAATTCGGGCATCATATGGGGGACCATCCAAAATGGGGACATTTGTAATATCACTTAAGCAGTCCAAAAATGGTGGTATCAAGTGTCGATGGACTGGTGCAGGGTTTCCTGCTGTTCAACCAGTTCGATTGTCCACCAGTTTGGGGAATCTCCCGATACCTTCATTCTCCTGTCTGAGTCTTGACGGGGTAGATGCTTGTAAAAGAACACAAGGGAACTATCTTTGAAATCCTGTCATTCTATCCGTGAATCTTAAAACCATTTGCAGTATCTATAGTAGTGCTTTGTGCCCTTGAGAAATTCTCACCTTTCAGCTCCGTCTTGGCTTCTACAAAGCGATACCAGGATTATCATGTGTCATAATTGACCTCAGAGATCATCTGAGCGTTGAAAAATGATTAGGGAACATCCCTTGCAATGGTTTGTTTCATATGGAAATCAATCATATCTTGGTAGGAAAAACAACACAGCGTTGCCGCCGTACTAGAATCCCCCCAAAACCACACCCTTGGTGCGGCTGGGTGGTTCATCCATGAGCCAAGAACTGGCCAGTGGGCATGGTTCCCCCGACCCAGATTCGGTGCCTGTGCTCCTACCCTTGACGCTCGGAGAACTCGGAGAAGCATCCTGGGATATGGCTATGGAGCGACCAGTCGCATCCGAAGCAGTGATTCAACGTGGAATATACTGATTATTCAGAGGATATATTCAAGGATACAACTATTAGAATATAATTCATATGGGCATATGGCTATGGGTCAAGTGGCACTTTCCCTTTTACAAAAAAAACAAACAGCTGCTGAAAATCTGATGGCTATGGATGATTCATCCCCGCAGGGATGTTTGGAAATTTCGGCACATGTGAAAAACCAGCGACTTCAACGGAACAAGGCTTCCTAACAATCACGAAAAATCTCACTTGGCATGGTGGTAATGAACCAACTATTTTTGGGGGGAATCCGTGAGAATCCATCTCAAAGCATCCCAAACCATTTCAGGATGTGCCATGGTGGTATGTGTGGTATGGTCATGCATCCCACAATGGGACACCAAAAATAAAAAACCATCTGCTCATGACTAACAGTTCGCCATGGAAAATCACCATGTTTGAAGATAAACCCAGGTAAACCATCTATTTCGATTGGGGCCATGGCTTCCATGGCTATGTAACAAATCCCATCCCATGAAAGACCCTCTGGTAAACGAACGGACGTTTACAGTTTTTGCGAACTGGAACATCACCATTCATCATAGGTAAATCAACGAACTAATTATGATCAGTTTCTGATAAAAATTACCCATTTATGATAGGTAAATCAACTATAAATGATCATTTTCAATAGCAAGCCGTTAAATTACCAGAGGGTACTGCTTGGGTGATTTCCTTCCAAGACATTCACCAAAAAAAATCCGGGTACAACCGATACCATAGACGTCACCATAGAAGTTATACCTTCATAGTTACCATCTGGTTATGTCAAAATAGCTATTGAAAATGGCCATAGAAATAATGATTTTTCCCATTAAACATGGCGATTTTCCATATAGTTTTGTGTATATTTACCAGAGGGTATAGAATCTATCAATCCCCATGGAATTTCATAAGATCCCCATATTTCCACGACAGATTTTTTGTTCTCCACCCAACTTTTCCCACACCTGGATTTCCGCAGCCAGACTGGCCTGGGCCTCAGCAGGAGAACCATCCCAGTTGGGCCAGTTGGGGATTGACCTATGGAAATGGTTCATAAATGGAAAATGGCCCATAAATTCGAGGAAAACTAACAGTTTGCGAACTGGAAACTAACATGGGTAAACTAAGAGTTTGCGAACTGGAGAATGGATGAACAATGGCCCATAAATTAGAGGATTGACCTATGGAAATTGTGATGTTCAAATAGTTTGCTATGTTAAATCTAAAAAGATAGTAACCTGATATAACCAGTCCAACATCTGAGGCAAAAATGTGTGGGACTTCAAGTGGGAATGAACTTGAATGAACCACCCACAATTGGGACTTCATAAGTGACACTTTGATTTTTTGTGAGAACAATGGTGATTTAAACAACTATCAATGGATTTGTTTATGGGAAATGTTGGCCCCAAATACAGGGGTTTCAGGCAGACATTCCCTTCCATCCAATTCAGGTATTGAAATTGAACAGTAAAATGGTCATCATACCCTTTGGTAAACGTTTACATAACTATGGAAAATCACCATTTTATAGTTGGATAAATCAACTATTTCTATGGCCATGTTCAATAGCTTTTTTTTATGTTTACCAGATGGTATTTTTTGGGGGACCAATGTGTGACAATAAACAGGAACAAGATGAGCGAACTGGTTTTCATGGGATTCCGAGCTCATGAATTATGATCACCCCCAGTACCCTCTTGGTAAACGTTTACAGTTTGCTATGGAAAATCACCATGTGTAAATCAACGAACTATATAAATGATCGTTTTCAATAGCTATGTTAAATTACCAGAGGGTATATTGGGTAGTATAACTTCCAAGAAATCATCAAGCAACTGTATAGTTGTGTTCAAACTGCTCTCAATTGGGTTTCAAGAAGCCTTGGGGACAAATATACTTGTGCAAAAATTGTGCAAAATGTATGTGGTAACCATCCCCTTATTCCCATAAATGGATTGTGAAAATCTTCACCCAAGGGTAGCTTCACTTCTGGGTGTACGACTTGGTAATACTCCTTTTCTTATGACTAGTTCGTTAAAGATACCCAATTTTTAAGCTGGCTGTATCATAGCTGCATCATCTTGAACACAGGTGCTTATCATTTATACGCCCCTGTTTTCGTTGTTTCATCCCCATCATTCTTGGCTGCGTGCTCATGTTCATTGGGAATATCCTAACTATTCCCACTCCTTGTTGGCTATATATATATACATATCTGATCCCAATTCTTTGTTTTCACATCTAGTCTCTCTTGCATGTACTCTACCTGAAACAACAGAGGACAGCAGATCCCCTTCCACGACGTGTTGTGGATCAATGGTCGTTCGGGAGCCGAAGTCCTAGTTCCAGGGTTCTACCACTCACTGTTTTAATGTGAGAGCATAGAGCACCACAGTCAAACTTGGTGTCTTGGTTTGCACCTCTGAACCTAGATTTTCTGCAAAAAAAAACAGTATACCCATATATAATCCCTTAATAATCACCATTTATCATAGGTAAATATCATATATGCTTCTGGGTCAAAACTTGGGTTCCCAAAAATCTGGATACCAATAACCCGAATCTGCGGTAACCCAAAAAATGCTGTGCCTGGCCTTCATGGTGTCGGCCACAGTAATGGCCACCTTCTCCTGCCGTTGGGGTGTGGATATGAAAATCATTGGGATGATTTATTGAAATTTGGAGATATTCAAATGCATGATCTTATGCTATAATTCTTGGAATATTCTGGGGATATTGAACAATTCTACCCCTAAATAAATGAACCCCCACTATTATTTGGGTTTGTAACACCAACTATGGTCATATATGATACCTCAATTATGATGATTATGCTACAACACTATGATTATTCATGATTATGATCCATTCAATCCCGACAAAATATGTCCATTTTTTTAGCTTTTGGTAAGTTATGATCCACTTATAAAACTATGGGTCATAGAGTTTTTTGAAAACTCTGGCGAATGTAAACTACAGTAACTATTTTCCATCGATTTTCCAGTTCACAAACTATTTTCCATAGATTTTCCATCGATTTTCCATAGATTTTATATGGTTTCCCGCAATCTTTGGGGCACCGCTGGTTTCACCCTCCCACCGATGACCTCAAGGAGCTTCGCCACAGAGCCCAGACCTTCCGACAGCTCTTGCCACGCCCCGTTGATCTGCGGCTCGGGACAAGTTTGACCCAAAAAGTCTGATTTTATGGGGATTTAATGGTGATTTAATGGTGATTCTACCATAAAAACCATAGGAAAATGGTGATTTAACCACTATAAATGGTGATTTAATGGTGATTCAATGATGGTGTAATGGGATTTAATTGATGAATCGTGGTTTTTATGATGATTTAATCAATGAATTGATGTTTTAATCAATGAATTGATGTTTTAATCAATGAATTGATGTTTTAATCAATGAATTGATGTTTTAATCAATGAATTGATGTTTTAATCAATGAATTGATGTTTT
>Ga0126342_10009768_pt1 | contig 17183 bp, 16 predicted proteins | sample Cyp1metagenome_FD_92528 | JGI IMG/M metagenome (GOLD analysis project Ga0126342, IMG submission 92528) | Coral microbial communities from Lord Howe Island, Old Settlement Bay, Australia - Cyphastrea 1 metagenome | ecosystem: Host-associated > Invertebrates > Cnidaria > Coral ... | reverse complement strand
GCTCAAACAGCAGGGCCCTGCAGGACGGAAAAGCATCAAAATTGCGACCAAAATAGTAGCAGTGCAGTACATCTTCTTCCCTTACGCGCTCCCCCTTGCGTCGGCCGGGGTCGGCGGATATATTAACCATCATTAACCATGACTATTGGGTGAATAGCCCCCCAAAAAAACCATGGTTAAAACCACCAACCAGATTAATAGTGGTTAGATCGATGCAACGTCCGTTGAGCTCTGAAGCTCCAAGCAGTCCAAGCAGTCCACGCAGTCCAAGCAGGTCGCAGACCACGCGCGGCGAATCAAAAACCTGGTGAGGGCCTATAATCAGGTCCTGCAGGAAGAGAGCACCTCGGCTTATCGACTTTTTGGACTTTTTAAGGGTCTGGTGAGGTTTCGATAGTTCGAAGGGTTTCGAAGGTAGCCCAACATATCCCAACATGGATGGTTTAGAAATGTTTAGAACAGCTCAATGGATGGTTGATAAATCAGTGAACTTGTCCATACTTTTCCAATCTGGGATTCTGGGATTCCTGGAGCTTATGAAGATCCCCAGTATGTTTTGATAGTATATTCTTAGTATATATGCTGTATATATCTGGGTAAATTTCATCACGACCTCACTGTTCTCCCGAGCCCTGGGAATCATGGTGAATAAGGGAAATCATCCCCAAATGGCCGAACTATTCAGGTTAGTGAAATATTATAATTTACCCAGATATATAACCCCTCTTTATCATCAACCAAGGTGGGTTTTATTTCGTAGAAGCCCTGAATATTTTTTCGCAATAAACCGATGGGATTTGGACACCACTCATCTGAGAACTCAAGATTTCAATCCGCTGGTTGAACATGGACCAACAGATGTCCAAGTTGACGACCAAGAGGGGACAAAAAAATCAGTGGAAGCTGGAGATTTTGACCAACATTTGTGTGACATGTCACGTGAGCTTATCCACAGAAAGGTGGTTGATTGGTTTGATTTTACCACTGGGGCCGGACAGAATTTTGACCAGAAATTGTGGGATTTTATGATTTTACCATCTGGTTATGACTAACGTAGCCATGGGATTTCGATGGCCCTAATCGAAATAGATGGTTTACCTATTGAAAATGGTGATTTGCGATGGCTATGTTAAATAACCAGATGGTACCACTGAAATTTCATAGGAAACACCCATGTTTGACAGTAAAAGACAAGGGTTTCCCTGTTCAAAAACATGACAGGACTTGTCCAATTGGTGGTCGACAAGAAAGATGGGTTGATTGAGCTCCTTGAAAGAAAGGTCCTTACATATCCTTACATCCCTTCCATCATCTTCCATCTCCAAATTTGCGGATCATTCTGGGTGAAACATCACTTTTTCAAATGCTGGTTATATATAATATGGTTGGTGGTTTGGAACATGAATTTTATGACTTTCCATATATTTGGAATTTCATGATCCCAACTGACTAACTCATATTTTTCAGAGGGGTAGGTGCAGTCAACCACCAACCAGATATAGTGGTTCCAGCAAGTATTTGATTAAAACAACTGGATCTCTGTCTAATAACAATAAAGGTTCTATCCAAAGTGTATGGGATAGCTCAAGTCAGATAAACATAGATAAATCTCTGTTTGATATCTAAAAAAAACTGTTTTTCTTCCGTAATGGATCTATCGTAAACTCCCCAAGTTTAACCGGAAGATGATCCTGAAAGGTGGCTCCCCAGTTCGAGACTGGCTGGTCATCACTGAAGACGGTAAAGGGTTTCGGTTAAAATGCTTGGGTTTATGAGGGAATATAACTATGGTATACTATAGTATATATATATACTATAGTATAGATACTATAGTTCAAACTAGACTATAGTTCAAACTACAGTATAGTAATACTACTAAAAACTTATACAATTCGGTGAAACTAGACCAACGTTCACATCACTGGGGGACTCCACCTTGGAGGTTTAGGGCCTGACAACTGCTGCCGCCCAGAAAAACCGGAGCTGTCGGATGAACAGCAGACGCAGCTCGTGGAAAAGATCTTGAAGAGACTTTGGCAAAATTGGAGAAAATTGGATCTTTCATGGGAACATCACCTAAAACCATGGACAAATATTATATATATATCTATATATATATATATCTATATATAATATATCTGGTTATATAGAATAGGATTCTGGTTGGTGGTGACTGGAACATGAATGGAATTTTGAATGACATGACTTTCCAGAAACAGTTGGGAATGGAATAATCATCCCAACTGACGAAGTCATATTTTTCAGAGGGGTAGGTATACCAGCAACCAGGGATCTTTCATGGGAACATCACATAAAACAATGGAAACATACTTTTTGTTTAGATATTTTAACTGGGACAATTCTTGGACAGTAGACAAATCAATTAGAACATCATGTTGGAAGATTCATATGGGGTTTGCAATGGGAATATCATTGGAACACTGGATTTGTTAACTTCAAAATCATTGGACAACAAAAAACACCATCAACACAAGAAAATTCCAGCATGATTTTCTAATTGCTTTGTCTACTGTCCAAGAATTGTCCCAGTTAAAATATCCAAAGATAAAGTATTTACATGAATTTACATGGACAATATGGACAACAGCAATTCTGTTCATTTTTATATGGATGTTTCCTAAATGGGGGCTACCCCCAGTCATCATCCATTTGATGTTCGGATTTTCCATCATAAACCATCCAGCTATTGGAGTACTTCCATTTAAGGAACCCATGGAACCCCCCATCAGTAGGATGCTTGAAAGGATTTGCCATCCCAGTGCCAAAAATCGTTGGGAGGTCTATGGCATCCATTAAAAACACATTGGAATTCGAAAATATACATGAACAATATATTCAATATATATATATATATACATATATATATATATTTGAAATTAGATGAAGATATATGGAAAACATCTTGGAAATTAAACACACACACATATATATATATATAATGGGTGTTGCGATATATATATATATATATACACATCTGGTCAGCGTTTACATAGCGAACTGGAAAATCACCATTTCTATAGTAGGTTAATCATCTATAAATGGTCCCATGTTCCATTTCGCCTATGTTAACTTACCAGAGGGTAGATCAACAAAATGGACATCAAGGACAAATAAACACATTAACATAAATCATAGAATCAATATATAGATCCCCCTAGAAACATGCTCTTCATATCGCCATTCTTGGCCAAGAATTAAGTTGTTTCTTTTTGGTGTTTGGAACCCACCTGTCAGCTGCCAGGATTGAATTTCTGGTTCTGAAGGCTGTAGCCTTTCACTTCGATGTGCTCATGCCATTGGAATACCTGGATCAGCAGACCGACCGTGCCCTGGATCGATGTCGAGCCGATGCCCAGATGAAGCCATTGAAAAACCCATTGGACATTTGGGTACTTTTTTTGGAACAAAATTAACCAGATATAACAAGGGGCTTTCCAATCCATGGGGGTACCCCTAAGTTATCCCATGGGATTTTCCATGAACCCTTGAACACACAAAACTGATGGCTCCTCTCTGAAATAAAAACAACGTGGGTCGTTTCCAGCCGGGGCAGCTTTGATTGATCACTTGGAGCTATTATTTTTTCGCCTCATGGCTCCAAGTGCAGCTGTTCAGCTGATCCTCCGCATCAAGGACTGGTCGATGAGCTGTTCAAGCAGCCTCTGTTCATCGCTGCGTATCCCTACGATCGCAAATATCTCAGGAGCTCAGAAAATTCAGCGAACGCATGGCATGGACGACAGGGTACCAGCTGAATACCTCAGGGTGAAGAAAGACATCAACATCTGTGGGTTTGTGTGATTGTTGTTACCCGGTAATTTTTCGACATAGCGACATAGAACATCGGCACTTTTATGAAATACACCATCGAATCTTCGTAAAGCAATCATGAATTAATAATCAACCACCCAGATTTTCATGGTTTATAGATGTTTATAGTTTATAGCCCCCATTTATGATGATTTTGGTGATTTTGGGATCCTATTGCTTTACAGCCCCCTTTATACATGAGCCAGAGCTCCACAGCCCTGCGCGAAACAGGAAGAACCTCTACAACGCTGCGATGAAATTCTGTGTTGATGGATATTCCGGCAATCCGGCTCTTTCCAAGTGCCATGGTCAACATGGAAACAAACATGGTGGTCCCAGGGTGTCTGAAAATTGGGGTTTATACAGTAAAAAAAGAGCTACTTTCATGGTATCTTTCATATACATCCAAATAGCTACAGAAACACATTTCATGGAGCATATATGAATATGACTATCAACCGATTTTTGGGGAAGCCTATTTTCAGAGCAACCCACCCAGTTCTGCGAGTGCAAAAAGGGCCAAGCATCCAGTAAAACGAAAGGCGACTGGGCATTGATTTCCCCAGAGATGGTTGAGTCAACGTCCTTTAAAGTGGGTACAATATGCCAACATCTTTCGCAAGTCAGTCAGAAAAACAAGCTATGTGTCTTGTTTTTTTTTTTGAACCGCGTGATCTGTAGCTGTAGCTTCACATTGTCCCATTCAAATGATAGGTTGAATGGCTGCATTATCGAAATGACGTGGAATCCTCCTCAATTTCAGCCGTTTCAGCCGTTTCAGCTGCCCTTGGGTCATTTCACGAGCTTTTTATTTCACGCATTCGCAATGAGCCATGTGAAATCTCATCCTGGCCACCCGCAGGAAGTATGTCATATTATGATATCTTATTTGAATCTATCTTTGTTTCAACCATATTTCCAGGTAGAAAGCCATGAGTGTTTCACTCCACTCAGTCAGTGGCTTAGTTCCCGGGAATCAACTCGACATTGCGCCTTACTTGAAAAAACACTGGGGTGAGTGAACTAACATTCAAGACATTTTAGTTCCATGTGTACCAAGCCACTTTAGCTCATGGTCTTTGTCAAATTTCCACCACCAAACAAAGCCGTCTCGTCCGTAGCCTCTTCGAGGTGCGTGAAGAACTTGTCTTTGGCCTCTCTGGTCTTTGCCACGCGCTACTTGCTACGCAGCCTCTCGGCCGGCCCTAAAGATGATCTCAAAGGGCCCTATGGCCGTAGTGAAAACGTCAACGTCAACGCAACGGATTCAATGCTTCCCCCCCGGTCCTGGCAAATTCATGTAGGGTCCAATGCTTCCTAATCAAAACATAGCAAACCAATGAAAAACAGCTGAGAAATCCTTCTGCGCAAGAAAGTCATTGAGCCATTGACTTCTGTCAGCTGTTTCTGTCACAACGTTGGGAAACCCGCCAATCGTCTGGGATCTGTGTCTACCTTCACCGCGGTTTTTTGGTGTCCTGTACCAAGCGATGAAGAGGGGTGCCCACATGAAGGCTATACCCATTCCAGATAAGTATGCATACAGGATGGTGATACCCTCTGGTAAACTAACATAACTATGGAAAACCACCATGCTATTAATGGGAAAATCCACTATTTCTATGGCCACTTTCAATAGCTATGTTAAATTACCAGAGGGTAGATGATATAGGTAATTATCCCAAAGCCGTCCCTCTCAAGGGTGTCTTTGGAAATGGGGTATATCACTTAAATATCTCAGACAGTACCAAACCGATATTTTTTCTCGAAGAGAACATCATGCTCGGAAGCGCAGTTCCAGTTATATATAATATAATAGTATATGTGTACAATGTGGGCCCCCCAGTTATAAGATGGTTTATAAACCCCATTAACTAGTTCGTTATAGGTACCATAAACCATAGTGACATTGGAGTTATGTTCACCAACTTGGCTATCGTACACGGGGGCCCCACTTTGTATATATGTATTATAACCCTAGTTGTTCGGGGTTATCTCCCAGCTTCACCAGATGAACTCACCATGGCTATGTTAAGTTTCAACCTCCACCGGTGGAACCACAAGCCCTCCCCATCTTCCGCGAAGCCCAGGTCGAACGACAAACCCCAATTTGCCCAAAGTCCGCGAAGCCCTCGAATCTCGCCGAACTGCTTGGGCTTCCGAGCAGCTTCATGTGGTTTTTAGCCAATGCAAAATTTTGAACGCGCCTTTTGAGCAAACGTGTTTTTTTTGGGGGATAAACTCGGATAAACCACATTTCTTATCAAATAGATTCAAATAGAGTAGAAGTCTTCAAGAGCCATCCGGCTTTCACTGTTTCTTTTATTTGGTCAGGGGCCATCCCTGAGAGTTAAACTGACTCAGTTTACCATAGTGATAATCCCCAACAGGGCCAGGGCTAATCAGGTAATCCATGAGTGGAATTTTCAGGGTATAGATGGTCAAAATCCTATGGTGTTTTTTTTTAATGGTTAGAACTATGGTACAGTAAAAACCTACGGTGGTTTAACCCATGGCTAAAGCCGATATATACTAAAATGGTGTTCACCTATGGCCATTCGTAGCCTCAGCAACGGTCTCAGGAGCAGATGCCTGACTTGATGGATTTCATGGCACCTGGGTGCGAACGGTGCGAACGCGCAATGGCAGACGGAAAAACATCGAAGTCGATGGACAAAAACAGGGTGAGTAATAAATCTGCTTGGTGGTTTCAAACATGAATTTTATTTTCCATAATATATGGGATGTCATCCTTCCCATTGACTTATATTTTTTCAAGATGGTTGAAACCACCAACCAGAGATTTTTTTTCTGTTGATGGTTACTAGAATGAACAATGAATATGGAAAGCCTGCCACAACTACCAAAGTGGGGGATGGTTTAGGAATCCCACCCAAAAAATTTCAACGGCGATGTTGAGGATGGTAAACATGGCATTGGGTGAATCCGACATTAAGTCATCCAACATCGTATCTCATCCAAAAAGCCATGGTTTTCCCATTGATTCACAAGGTCCAGCACCAGGATTGCCTACGCTGTAGGCTTGGGGTTTGAGTATCCACTTTTTGTTTCACAGCTTGAGAGATCGGCTAGAAATAATGGCCAGTGAACGATAGAAGGAGTGATGCCGATACACCATGATACACTATGATACATTCCAAAATGGCTGTGTCTGAAAATATAGTATACCCGGTGGCACTCGGTATACCCCAACTATGGGCATTTCACCAGTGGAAAATGACGATGAACAGCTGAGGTCGATGGTGAGATGACGCCGGAGCATCGTGATGAAGTGAACAAAGCCATTGAAGGCATCATGCAGGCCCGAAGTGGTGAATGGCATAACATGGCCATGGGAAAACCAAGAAAAACCACATAATTGTGATATATCACATAGTTATCCATAGTTCTCCGGATCATAAGCTTCACATGTTCCATATTAGTGCCTGTCTGATGATGATTCTCTGAACATGTCCAAGAATGGGCTTGTTACATCTTATCACCCAATTATCCCTATCACCCAAAATTATCCCCTTCTGTTTGGGGTTACTAATCCCTTCTTCCTACTACTAAAACTCCCCCAAATAAAAAAAGTAGGATTGGTGTGGCACTTCCGTTTTTTTTGGTTGGGCACAATTGGATTCTTAATTGTGGTAATTGAGAATCAATAGGAGAACAGGATGGTGAAACAATGGGTTCAACCCCCTATGAATAAAAATAGATTGCCACCTGGAGTTTTTTTTTTTATTAGGGTCCCATCTCACAAGTTTTACTTGTTATTTTTGTTATTAGGGTTTTCATTGGAATATTAGGGGAAAGCTTCTAAATCCAGATCTTGGCAATATTTTATATAGATGTCAATAAGGGATTTAATCAAAGTTGTTCATTTTATTATTATTAGAGTTTTTCATTGGAATATTAGGAGCACCCTAATACTAAATACCTCCTAATAATAAAAAATAGATCACCGTGTTTACCATTTGGGGAGATGTTTTAGTAATAGGGAGAGAGGATTAAGTATAGCCAACTGCATTGCTCATCCGGGGATGGCTCAAAACCTATTATATATACAACCATCTGACTGGGGGAATAACATGGAATAACATGGAATAACCATCCATAAATCCCAGCAGTCTCCATCCATCCACATAAAAATTACCATCTATCCATCGGTATTATAACCATCCATCCATTTAGATATATTCCCATACGACTTAGGAGACTTTGGGAACCGTTAAAATTCCTCTCGGGCTGTCAGGTCTTCCGGCAGAGAAGGAAGACTTGAGCCGTGCCGAGCGGCATTCTCCAAGCTGTGGCAGTCACGGTGGTTGGGAAAATGTACTGATGCATACTGATGATATTTATCAAATATACAATCATGTATATGGGTATGGATCAATACCTATTAATACCATTTTTAGAGGGATGAACATCCATTTACCAGCTATTTTTATGTTCACCAGGGGTACAAGGTTTTGACCCACTGCCATTTATCACATATACAATCATGTATATGATATATAGTCATATATGTATGAGATTGTATGTTTATTCATTGATGCATTTCGAACTCTGGCAAAAACTTAAAGGACATCACCCAGTTCATTTTATTTCGAACACGGCCCCAACCCCCTGTGTCCAGCGCTGAGACAGCAGAGCCGGGCTTCAACAAAAGCAGCAAAAAAAACCGATCCCTGGGAGGATGTGTAGGCTTAATCCACTGACAACTGGGGTGAACCACCAAGTAGATAAACACCAAAATCCGTAGTGCATTCCCTTCGTTGGTCCAGATTCACGGATGTTTCCTCGAATGACAACCCAGCACCAGGCGCGCAGCGGGGTGTCCTCCACCCCCCGCAGTCTCCGCGCGGAAGTGGAGAAGGTGGGGGCTCTAAACAAAGCTGGGTAAAATGGTGCAGGATGGGGCCCCCAAAGATAGCGTTCAGTTGAGATATAAGTATAAGTGGCTGAATTCTATGGTTTATAGTAGATATAGCTATAGTTTTCATGGGGTTTATAAGCCAACAAACAGAACTGGGAGGCCCCATCCTGTGAGGATCCCGTGGAATGTGTGGGAAAATGGGAAGCTCCTGGAGCGAAGGGCGATGCCCAGAGGAAAAAGAACACATTTTTGGCGCAGATGTTTGTGCTCCAGTACCCTCTGGTAAACTAACTTTGCTATGGAAAAATGGGTCTATTTATAAATGATTTGCACATTGAAGATAGTGATTTTCCCTTTTATGCTAGTTTAGCAGAGGGTAAGACTGCTTGAAAAACTATCTTCATCAGGGAATCCTATGTTATCATTATTATGAAATAATTCCCTGTGTGCCAAATGTGCTAGGGTAACCGTGTAGCCGTTTTGACGGATACTCGGAATTGTTGATATCGCGGTAGATCCCAAAAACTCATGCCCACAAGTGCTTGTTGTAACCCATTACTCAATGAATTGGTTTAAGGGAAAATCTTCTACTACTGTACAGAAACCATAGATTTTTCCATTTTTCATATCATCCCGGTAAATTTTTCCCGTCAAAACCAATCCATTGATAGTTCACTTAAGGATTTTCCACTATAAACCATCTATTTTGGGGTATCCCATTTATGGAACCCCCCAGTCAACCCTCTGGTAATCAAACATAGCAATGGAAGAATGCCCATAGCAATTGCGATGATTTTCCCCAGCTTTTTGACCCGTTTTTGAATTTCCCAGCCATCTTCGATGATCACCGGAGGTTAATTGTTAATTACACTAATGACTATAAGATACTATAAGTATAGCTATCACCAAAAAACTGTTAATCAACATGATATAGCCTCCATTTTTGTTCATATTCACTACCATGAAAATAACTCACCAGATTCATCATTTTTTCATCACTACCATCATCCTTTGCAGAACTTCGCACCTGATTTTTATCCATAAAAAATCCACGATTTTGTTGGTGCATTCCCAGATTTTCTTACATCAATTGGGAAGGAGGCAATCATTGATGAATATTGATGAAATCCCATTTTCACAATAGCATTGATCAACTGATCAACCATTGATAACTCCCAGTTTATCTATCAATGGTTAGTTATGGTTGATCAACTGATAGACTATTGATCAATGGTTACCCTCTGGTAAACTAACATAGCTATGGAAAGATCCACCATAGCTATATTAATGGGTAAATCAACCATAAATGGCCATTTTCAATAGCTATGTTAGTCATTACCAGAGGGTATGGTTATCACTCCCATCATCAGCTGCAGGAGGCGATCTCTCCTTGTGAAGGTGTCAGACAGGCACCGGTGCAGGCCATTCGTTGTTGGTCACCTGCGGGACGTTGACGAAAAACGTTGGAGCTTTGATCCGGGTGGATCTCAGGTTGATTCGGGAAAATCCTGTACCATATGTCCTAAACGTCTAGGAATTCTGTTGATCTTTTGGAGATTTTCCCAAAAAAAAAGCATTCATGGAAAACAAATCCCCATGGAATTCCTAGATCAGAATTCCTAAACTATTCATGGTGGAGATTTGTCATAGGAATTCTGATCTAGGACCTCCCATATGAATATGGTGGATTCTGATCCTAGATCTCCTACGAATTCCGGTCATATCTAAATCAGAATATCTGGTCAAAAAGAATTGATCCACCTGATTAAGAAGATCTGAAAAACATCTGGTTAATATATCAAGAAACATATTCTTAATCAGATGGATCTGATCTCCTGCACAATCAGAACAATCAGAATAATCAGAATAATCAGAATAATCATCAACATTCTTCAGAAAGCAGACCTTAATCAGAATATCTCAATCAATCCATGGTCTGAAGCATTCATGAATCCAGATGGCAGAGAATGGAGAAAAAAAGATGGCTCTGGGTCCGGGTCAACAGTTGGAGACACCAAAAAAGTTGGAGGCTTAATGCATGTTAATACTAAAAAATAGACGAAACTCTGAATCTTGACCCATATCCTCTGGTAAACTAACATAACTATGGAAAGATCCAGTATTTTTTATGGGTATATCAACTATAAATGGCAATTTTTCATAGCTTTTTGTATGTTTACTCTAGAGGATACCATCCCGTCCCGTCCCAGCCATGAGACCTCTGTTTTTTGTCGACCTTTTGGAGTGAGAAAGAGCCAGCTGGTAAAACCCCATGAGGGGTCCATGGTGCTGGTATATTAATGCTGACATAAAGGGGGTATATTGATGGGATCCATATGGATCCATGGAGCACCATAGATAGCAGCACCGTGAACGGATCCGTCATGGGAAACTCTGTCGCCCTCCGGGAATCCTGGCGGGAAATCCGAACTGGAGATTTCGATGGGAAGATGGTGGAATTTTCAGCCGATTTTTCCAGCCGTGAGACCGGAGGGATCGAGGGATCCGGAGGACACAACTGGGATTTTCATGCTCTAAACGCACGCAACCAACCGTTCAGAACATTAATTAAACATACCCAATTTATGGGATGTTTTTTTTTCCAGCCAAGAAAATAAAAAAGCGCGGTAGGCGCCAGCACCACGAGAAGAGCAGAACTTGAACTACCTCAGGCTGGGAATTCTGGGATCACTAGCTTGGTGAGGGCTGGCGGAGTAAAATGGACGTCGAAGAACCTAAAAAAGAGATCCCCACCAGGCATTACAAAAGGAACCTCCTAAAAGAGCATAAAATAGCACAGATAATTTCATGATTTGGATTATGGATATTTATGGATATTTATGGATTATAATCCAAGCATGCTGTTTTTATCTTTCAACCAACCATTATAACATTGGTCTTTTCCAATTTTCAGAGATACTTTTGCTTCACCCTGTTCCACGGGACGCCCTTTGAGAACCCCCCCGTATACGGGATGTACTTGGTACTGTATCTTGGATGTACATTCCACTTACCCTCTGGTAATGACTAACATAGCTATTGAAAATGACCATTTATAGTGGATTTTCCCCTTAAACATCGGGATTTTCCATAGTTATGTTAGTTTATCAGAGGGTAGCAATTTATTCATTGAAATTCAATGCCGCATACCATTTTCAGATGCAGAACGTGCATGAAGACACAGCTTACTTTCCGACTTTTTTTTTCGGAACTCCACGACTTGTGATCACCACGGCTATTGACCAGTCATGATTTCTGGTAAGCACAAGCCTGGGAACTATATATATAATATAATTAATTACATACATGATGCACATGTCGAACACAATTTTCCAGGCCTTTCCACCCCTGCTGCAATGGTTTCGCTGTGAGGCAATGGGTCGAGCTGGAAGAAGCTCGTCTAGAGATGCGACAAACACCGCCCGGATGCCGAAAGAAAATCTCTGGATCTATGGAGGTTTCCATAGTCATGGGGGTAATAGCTGGATGGTTTCTTTCATGGAAAATCCTATCTACAAAAATGATTTTAAATGGATGATTTGGGAATACCCTCATTTTAGGAAAGCTCCATATAGTAATCTTTAATATATATATATCATAATGGTTAGTCATGGTGATTAATGAATTTTCATGTTGATTTGTATGGTTATGGATGGAATTACCCCTGGTGTCATCAAACGTGGCAAGGGTCAGAAAATCCTGGTGTCTTTCTGGGTTTTGATCGGACACCATCTGTAAATGTGGGATTTCCCGCTGTCATGTTGGAGGGATCTGGAGGGCACGTAAATGTGGGATTTTCCAGCATGCCATTCCAATAAGTTGACAACTACTCTCTGGCAAACAAACACTTTGCAAACTGGGAATCATGGTAAAATTCAGAGCTATACCATCGAGCTTCACATGGGACATGGCTTTCATAGCTATGTTCGCTTACTATTCTGGTACCCGGCCCAGAGTTCAACCCTGGATTTTCGGCATTGCCAGGATGCAATTTTTTTTCAAACCATGATCGAAATGCCTTGAATCTGTGAATAATTTTGGGGCCCATTTTTTGGGGGTGTATGGCATATATGGGGGGAAGAGGCAAGAAAGGCTGGACGAGTTGGAGTTTGGATGGAATTGGAATTCTGAGATATGGAGGTGTCCTAGATTGGCGGTACCCCAAGTCACCATGGGTTTTAATACTAAAATGGTCGAATGACTTGGATGATTTGGGGTACCACTTCAGGAAAGCTCCATATTTTAGGGTTGAAACTTTCCACCATCAAGCTTGTTGGCGCAGATTGCTAGGCCCCCACAACCTCGAAAATTCCATGTGCTATTGTGGTTCGATGGCAAACATGTCTCTTGAAGCAATGCCATGGGCTATGTAAGACGCGACCCCAGTATCCTTATTTTATTGCCAGCTTGGTTGTTCGTTGTTCCATGTCATTGATACTGTAGATACTGAGTTTTGTTTCGAACCTCTGGTACGTGGGAAAAAGGCTTGTGTACGATTTATTTTTCTCCTACTCAATTAATCCAGCACGACTTATTTTTCTCCTACTCAATCATACAATCCTACATTTAAGGTGAACAGACGTTTTAAAAATGTAACATTCGCGAATCTTGGTACTCTCAATCTTCCACACCCCCATCCCGCGGTCCCTTGCCGCATGGTTTCTGGCTTAGAAGATGTTACAGGGTTGCTCCAACCAAGGGTAAACAATGGCCACAGTGGGAAATCACTCGTGATTTTCCATGGATTTGAGCTCCAGAAATTCCGCCAACCCCCATTGCCACCGGGGTGGCCAGAGAGCAACCCAGCTTTGTTTACTATTGCTTTACTAACATTTAACAACATGTGAGAGTGGATTTTCCCCTCCAAAACTATGATTATTCTCTATTTTTCCATGGGGATTGTCCCGTTATCCCGTTAAAACCTTCATTTATAGATATTTATAGATGATATTCTATGATATTCTCATTAAAACTCATTAAAACCCACCATTCTTGATGGCAGTTTAGAAATGATGACAGAGCCCCGGTGGCTAACTTTTCATGGCTCTTTCCAGGCCCTTGGAAGCCCAAGAGCGACCCGAGGGGCCCGAACGACCCGAACGACCCGAGCCGCCTGCGGGTGAAGGTATTTGAGGCATCAGGGCCACTGGAATCCTTGGATATATAGGCCATAATTATGATATTCACCATGAATATAGTGACTAGGGGTTATCATAAATACCAATAAATATCCAACCTGCCATAGTAACGGTGCATAGCGGTGCCATATCCATGTGTCAAGCACTGTTTTTGGTGGTAGCTAGGTGAACTATTGGTGTTTTTGTTGATGAATTATAACTACATACAAATACAACTGTAGTTAATCGGGCCAATCCAACTTATATTTGAGGTCAACTAGGTGATTTGGGCATCAAGATGAATGAACTAATTAATTTGAAACCTGCATGAAGACATGAGTTGGATCAAATTCTCAGGCAGGCGTCTCGACGGTGCCTATCCGTGCCTCGCTTTGGCCAATTCAACTTGCCAATGCTCCAGTTGGTCAAAAAATCTCCGGTCTGGGATGGTCAGAAATGGCGGAATGTCCTGGATGAATGTCAACCCAGGTTTCTTTTCATGATGGGGGTCCCCCGCAGTGATAATCTGATACTTAAATGGTACCCTAATGAAACAGCCATGGAAGCTGGGGCAGACATCCCGGGGCAAAAATACCCAAGGCCCCTGATGAATGATAGCATATATATATACATATAACAAGAATGGCATCAACGATGACAATGAAAAGGACAAGACATGATAAGAATAGTAGGTATTCTGATAATTCTTCTATCTTGCGTTATTACAGGGTTTATTGTTATTATTACTGTTGTTATTGCTATTCAAGGCTTCGTTCTGCTGCTGGCATCACTTGCAACAAAGCCCAGGTTGTTCTCTCAATGAAGCCTGCAGCCACTACTGAGGGAACCGACTGGATGTGCCATTAGAAAATAGGGATAGCTACGAAGACACACACACACAGACACCAGCTGGGAAAAAAATACAGGGTATCTAAGATTGGCCATGTATACCCCGTGGTAATCCAACATGGCACTGAATAGAACACTAATTTTTCCGATGATTTTCCCAGCTAGAAAGCCTTATTTATAATTAGTGGATTTTCATGGATTTTCAATTGCCGTAGTTGATTACCACAGACCAAAGCCCCCTTCATGGGTCCAAAAACAGCATGGGGGTACGGTGGCTGGCTCAACAGATGAGACTGAGTTGCTTGGGCCATGCAGTTCGCCATGAAACAACACCTCTGCATGTTGATCTCGTGCATAGTTACTAAAACCAGTTTGTTTTTCCGCAGCAAATGACACGCTTTTAGTGAGGACCTGTCGTAAGTGCTGAACTCTGTCCATGTTTTTTTCGGTTTGAGCTCCATATCCAATAAGAAAACAGCCAACAAAATCAGATACACCTGATTTTCAGCATCAAAAAGCACCAAGATGAAACAGAGACGGCCCAAATCAACGACGAACCGCGGGGCCGCTTGAGTTCACCATGGAGTCCCGACAGAACTCCTTCTTCTCCTCGAAGTTTCCTGGCGTTTTTTGGGACCCCTGGGGTCATCAGGGGTGTTTACCGTGGTCAAACGTGAACGCTCCCACAGATATTGGATATGCCATTGTTCAAAACGGGAAGACCATGGTGCACGGTGCAAACTGCAATAGAGCTTCGTGGTGGACATGGGCCACATGGGAGTCTACTAGAAACCATATTGTGGCGCCAATCGGCTCCTGGGAAACTCTTGAACTGCTAAACTTTCATATGCTATGGATCAACACCTATGAAAAACCATACTTTGGGGGGATGAAGATCCATTTATGAACTATTTTTGTGTTCACCTGGGCTTCCGGGTTTTGACCCAGAAAAACACATGACCGATAGTCCATGGATAGATAAGACAAACAGAGACAGACGAGAACCACCAAAAGCCAGAGAGATGTGTGGTTTTACCGGAGAAAAACATGAAAAGACTAGAGAAATCATCCCCGTTTGTGTAGTAAAAGTATCTCCTGTTCCGTAAACATATCCAGCCGACCCAGAAAAATTTGTGAGCTTAGCTCTCATCTGGGAAGCTCTGAGGATGACGCATTTCCTTTCGGATACGGAGAATCAGGCAGCTCCCTGTGCTTTCTGTTGAGCAGCTGCCAGAAATTAAGGTGCTTATCATCATTGTCCCTGCTTGGTGGCTCATCCCCCTTACTAAGTAGGATTAGACCCTACTTCTAAGATGTTGTAAGTGGATTAGCCCCTCCTCTTATATAAATCACCAAAAAATGAGGGGCATACTATACCATATCTCATTTTCAGAGATAGCACCATTAAATCTGACTACTCTGTAGTGCACAGGGTTTGGGGTTGTTGTGCTTTAAAAAAAACGCGGGAATTTTGCCAGTTTAACGACTAGTGACTAGTTGGAGCTTTCTATCATGTCATGGCGCTGATGTGTTTTCGTTTGAAACATATCTTTACGGAGATCAACTCCCACATCTTTTCAGTTCACGGCATAAGTTCACGGTATCAGATGGCCACCATCCAGGCCAGACAGCAGGCCATGGAGAAGGCGGTCAAGGAGGCGCCGGGCCGGTGACACTTTGGTGAAGCGTACCGCACCACTTTTGAGAGCGATCCATGGTATATAAATCTATGGCAGATCAGCTTTCAGTAAACCAACGAAGAATTCATGGGCCATTGCCCATGACGGCTCCCTTGGTGCTGGTATATTAATGCTAACATTGATAGGGGGTTTTTGTTGATTTTTATCCATGGAGCACCATATATAGCAGCACCATGGATCCGTCATGGGTTTATGAAAAGTAGCTCTAAGTTTACCGCAATGTATTGGGGGGAAATCCTAGGAATCAACCAGTTTTTTTCACTGGGACGGCAGATGGTGTTGTTCCGACCGCACGTTTTTATCTTCCCGAACCAAGCAATTCTGGGAGAGATAGAACCAGCAGTTGAAGCGTTGAACCGTTTAACCCAACAAAACTGAGGCTTTCAGCAAGAAACATGAAGTTTACGCATACAATGAAGAAGTAATCATGAAATCTTGGGAACCAGTAAAATGGGTGGTATATGAACAAGAAGCAGAGCCACTCAATCGTGAATGACCACGGGATCTTGTAATCCATGTACTGTAGTTTCATGTTATAGTGTTGATTGAATGTACATATTGTATATTATGTTTATATATATATAGCATATACACATATATCATATTATATCATATTATATCACATTATATCATAGTATATCATATTATATCATATTATATTATACTATATCATATTCTTTCATATATTATCATAGTATATCATATTATATCATATTAAATCATTTTATATCATTTTATTTCATTTTATATCATATAATATCATATTATATCATTTTATATCATATCATATCATTTTATATCAGT
>Ga0126342_10009767_pt1 | contig 17183 bp, 16 predicted proteins | sample Cyp1metagenome_FD_92528 | JGI IMG/M metagenome (GOLD analysis project Ga0126342, IMG submission 92528) | Coral microbial communities from Lord Howe Island, Old Settlement Bay, Australia - Cyphastrea 1 metagenome | ecosystem: Host-associated > Invertebrates > Cnidaria > Coral ... | reverse complement strand
AGCTAGATAGCTAGATAGCTAGATAGCTAGATAGCTAGATAGCTAGATAGCTAGATAGCTAGATAGCTAGATAGCTAGATAGCTAGATAGCTAGATAGCTAGATAGCTAGATAGCTAGATAGAGAGAGAGAGAGATAGAGAGAGAGAGAGACAGAGATAGAGATAGAGATAGAGATAGAGATAGAGATGGAGATGGGGATAGAGATAGAGATAGAGATGGAGTCAGAAGCAGAGATATAGATACAGATGTATATATCTATATATATACAGATATATAGACATATACAACAATATACAGATATATTTATATATACAGATATATAGATATATAGATGTATATATGTATAGATGCATAGATGTATAGATATGTAGTCATATATTATATATACATATATATATAGACATATAGATTTGTCTATAGATATATAGATAAAGATAGGTGTATATATATATATATATGCTCACCCACCCCACTATATATATAGAGAGAGAGATGGATGTATAGATATATATATGATATATAGGTATATATGTATAGATGTATAGATATATATATATATATATAGATAGATAATTCGGTATATAGATGTATATATGTAGATATGTAGATGTGTAGATGTATAGATATATGATATATGTATATAGATGTGTATACAGATATAATATATATATATATATATATATATATGTAGATTTTTAGATAAAGATAGAGACATGTGTATACACTATGAATACATATATACATACATACTATAAATGTTTCATATGTTTCTATATATATATATATAATCATATATTGTATAGCCATGTATGGCAAAATAAGGCATCCCGAAACTATTGAAAATGCACTAAAAACTACCATCACCTGGACTGCTAGTGGATTGAGTGACTACCCAACTCGGATGCAAAAAAAGGGTCACTTGACGTGGCTGCAACGCGGGGCCCAGTTCTAAATTGGTTTATAAGCCCATGAATTTGTAATTGTGAGTATCATCAACCATCATAGTTGTGAGACTTCTTTGCGCCAACTTAACGATCGTAAACGGGGGCCACACTTTCTATAGGCCCTACCAGCCTGGTCCTGCCTTTGTCCAACCTGGGCCCCCAGCAATGGCGCGGATACATTGCACCGCAGCGTCGTCTTTGCTGCAGCCGTGGTCGATCAGATCCTCAAAGTACAAAGGCGACCGGACAACGTTCGGCAAGGCATGTCATGGTACTTGGAGGGTCCGGGAAGTACACCAACATAGATTTTACCCTCTGGTAAACTAACATAACTATGGAAAATCACCATTTTTCATGGGAAAATCCACTAGTAATCGTCATTTTCAATAGCTACGTTAAATTACCAGAGGGTAATAGGTTTGACCTGAATAACTCCACTAACTATGCTTTATGATACGTATAACTTATAACTATAGTTAATGTGGCAAACTCAATAGAAAAGCATCCCCAAAGTCACCATAAATAGCTGGGATTGAAACCGTTTCTGGCATTGGGTCGCCCATGTGTTAATGTTTTAGCTGAAAATGACCATGATTCACCTTCCAATGAGGATGTGCTTTTTTTCCGACTGTTTCACCGGCGAATGACTGGGGTATGTTGGGGCATACCGAAAAAAAAAACGTATAGCCGAGTTGACTTCCCGGATCATCCCATGTGATAAGATCTATCGCTGACCATGGCACCTATTCTCCAGCGACTGTGCAATCACGGGTATGGAATACGTATGCAATGAACAAGCAGTTTTGATTGCCTGCAATCGCAATAGCAGTAAAAATCAACAAATATATATATATATACACTGTATATATATATATATATTAAATATCTAACAAAACCCAACGAGATCTAACTCAAACCATTTACAGAATTTGTATAGATATCATTATTATTGGTTATATACCTACTGTTCACCATTCTTGACCATATACCCAGTCTATTGTTGGTTATATACCCATGACCCTCTGGTAAATTCACACAGGCCATGGAAAATTACCACTTTCAGTAGGCAAATCAACTAAATGGGCCATCTTCCATAGCCAAACTTCAGCATTGTCGGCGTCCTGCGCCTGCGCCTCCAATTTGTTGGCTTCCCCAAAGGCGTTGCTCAGGCAGAGCTGGGCGCCGCCCGCCCAACCTGAACGCAATGGCTTTTTGGAGGGCCAAAATATGGGGGATTTTGCCATGGAAAATCATGGAAAATATGGGGGTTTCATGGAAAATCATGGAAAATCATGGAAAATATGGGGGATTTTGCCATGGTTCATGTGGTTTCATGGAATTTGATGAGAACTCATTGGATTTCATTGGATTTCAGGGGACCATCCATGACATTTGACCATGGAAAAAAACGGGAGTTTCTTGTTGGAATGTGATGGGGATCCCGTTGGTATCTCCAACAACCTGGTGGTTTCTTGTTCTGGGAGGTTTCAACTGGTGTCAAAATACCTCCCTGGCAAAGGAATCAATGGAGTTGATTTGGCAAATCGTTAAAACATGGTGATGTTTTCTCAAGAAACAAGAGAAAACTAGAATGAATGGCTGGATTTTATTGCTGCTATCTATTAGTCTATAAGTCAACATCATATACTAAAGTGAATTGGTTCCATTCTGTGTTGGCAAGGTTGTTTGGTATCTTTGTGTTGATCTACACCCTCGCGTCATCAGCCACGTGGCAAGCTGCTTGTCCTCCCCGAACTAGCAATGGAGGTGTCTAACTTGGAAAATCACATGACAATGAAAATATGGAGGTTTTAATAGTGTATTCCATTATGTTTAATATTCCATTACATTAATATGGATCTATTAATATGCCATTAATATGGAATCACATTAATATGGAGGTTTTTTCATGGGAAAATCGAGAATTTGCCATTGCCATGTTTGATTACTGGATGGCAACCTGGCTTACTGGCAAAAGCCCCAGGCCTTTTGGTGTCACTGATGTTCCAAAAATCCCAAGCCAGGTGAGCAGTTGCCGCAGGTTAGCTGTCCAACTGATAAGCTGGTAAATGGATATGATAATATGCATCCCCAAGAAATGTTTGATCTTAGGTTTCAATCCTCCCCAATATCTACGTCTTAATCCCTCACCAGACAAGCCATCAAAGTCCCCCCATCTAATTTTCCCTGTTTTCCTTCTATTGCGTAAGAATGGTGATTTCGGTATATCGGGCAAATTGAACCTCAAGTACCTAAGCCAGGTGATGTGTCCATTCCCAACCATCATGTAAAGCAGGGTCATGGTCAGGTCGCGATATTTTGCCCCACAATCCCACATTTATAAATACCATCGGTTTCAACCTATCCCCAGGAAAATCCCATGAAAATTCAGCATGGTTCGCCGACTTTCCTCCAATTGTTCCATGGAACAACTCCGGAAAGTCATCGAAATTCCATCTTCGCCCCCTTTTCCTGATGAAAATCCCATACTCAAATCATGTTCCCATTTTAAAAAAAACATGAAATCCCATGAAATCCCATTGAATCAGCCTGAAAATCACCATGGAATCCCATGAATTCCCATTGAATCATCCAGAATTCACCATTGAAGCGCGGCCCCTGAGTGTCCCTGGCCAAAGGAGACCAGGCTGCGATCATTTTCGGAGGCCACCTCAATGGCCCAGTCCTGTGGCACCACTCCATGACCTGCGTGAAATCGGCACGGCTTCTGGCGATTCCAAACATGGAATCTGTGGCCGCTGTGGCCGTAGCTTCTTGGTCCCTTGTTGGTGATATGGTGTGTCAAAACCCATGGAAATCCCCTTTTTTGTTCACATCAAAATAGCTGGGTTAAATGGATGTGAATAACCCACTAAAAATGGTATCTATATAGGTATTGATCCATAGCCATATTTCATATTCGCGGGAAGGGATTACTCCATACACATCTGGCATCGCCAATACTTACCCCTCTTTTCCCAGCCTGTCTGAGCGCCGTTGGGCTTGGGCTGCCACTGGCCACGGTATTCCTCAGCCGATTGCACAGGAAGAGTGGAATCCACGCCTGAGGAAACCCAACGAATAGCGGATATCGTTGACACTTAGAAGCAGAAGATATCTGGTCGTATGCTAGAATGTACCCTTTTCTTCTCGAACTTCACATCTGGCAATCGGCAACTTTGTCTTCCAAATGGGCCATGAATTACACTATATACACATGATTCTGGGACCCTGAGATCTAGAAATGGCTCATCCAAAAGTGGATGTTGGGATGTTACCTTTTTCCTGCTGGGACGGCCCTCCAGATGATTTACATCTAATCCCTCTTCATCACCCCATAGCAACCATGGTCTATAGGGGATGTATGGGGCTTTACACCGTATATATCCGTATATAGGGGACCATTTTAGGGGTGTTTCATACACCCTCTGGTAATTTAACATAGCCATGGAAAATCCACCCATTTTATAGCTAGGTAAACCATCTATTTCTATGGGCCATCTATACCATGGCTATGTTAGTCACAACCAGAGGGTATATGTTAATATTAGGGAACTAAATGGAGGAATGATCCATCCACAATCATCCCATTGCCTCCTACGAGAAAGGCACCAGTAAGTCATACCCTCCAGTAAACGAACATAGTTATGGAAAATCACCATTTTTAAGCCAAAATCATCTCTTTTTTTCCAAAAAAAACCATAGTTATGTTAGTTTACCAGAGGGTAAGTCATAACATTCCCCTGCCATCCGAGATTCCAGGGTGGTTTCCTTGCTCCGCTCAGTTGAGGGGTTTCCATCGCCTTGCCGTGGCCCAGTCGTGGTTTTTGTCATCAAACACAGCTGGGAAATCCCCGAAAAAATGGAGGATTTCATGGGAAAATCCTCAAGAAAAAGGAGTTGTTACAGGAAATTCGACGATTTTTTTTTAAAAGAATGTAGGCGTTCATGGGAAACACATTCACAAATGGAAGATTTTCCATGGCCACATTTGATTGTCGGGTGTGCCTGGCAGAAAACCTGTCGTTCTTCCTTGCGGCATTTCTTGTTGTCAAAATATCCGCAAATTTCAATATACCCTCTGGTAAACTAACATAGCTATGGAAAATCACCATTTTCAGTGGGTAAATCAACTATAAATGACCATTTTCAATAGCTATGTTAAATTACCAGAGGGTACATTCAGATTCAAATGATTTCCAATATTCTTGGGAATGAGGTCCAAGATTGTCCAAGATCACATTCAGCTTCTTCCGGGATGGGCCTACTAAAAAAATGCGAACATACCATGTTCTGGTTTGGAGGCCTCCGTGTCTGAGCCAATCAAGAATGTGTGCGTCACAAAAGCAGTCACAATCTGAAGAACATGTATATAGTACATATTTATACACATCTATAATCATATTTACCCAGATCTCTATAGTCATATTTATCATATGTGGTTTCAGTTCAGTTTATTTCACTTCAGCACTTGTGACTCGCTCTCCTGGAAACGTCGTTTAAAAAAAAAAAGAAACGCAGGGAAGCTTAGCCCAACAGCCGCCTTTCAACAGCTCCAAAATCCGCGCAGCCGTCTCAGGCGCCTGTGTTTCAGCATGGGATGGTTGGCTGAAGATATCTAAAGATGGGATACTATATTATAATATGTGTTCAATATATTATCCTATAACATCTTTGATTTTTATCATATATAACATGGAAATATAGTACATGGTGGCTAATCCATATAATGGGGGGTTGAATATATATATATATATACTATTATGCTATATATATATATACATACACGATATATACTATAACTATTATGCTGAATATATATATATATATGTGTATATATATATATATATATTTATTTATAGAGGTAATGAAAATATCTAAACCCCAATAGTACATGATACATAACACGTACGTACATGTACAGTACTTACCAATAAAAAATAAGTATACAGTATACGTAGGACTTTGGAATCAGAATTTGCCTGCAGTGGGAGATAGAATCGCAAAAGAACCTTGCACTTGACCAACTAGTACTGTTCAAACTGTTAAGATTAACCAACAACAACTTGTTTGTTTGGGGAAATGGGAGCTGGATCATCCTCCCAGCATGCTGATCCCAATTCATTTCAGCTCTGCCAGAAGCCTGGGGCCACCATGCCGCCGCAATTTTCCACCTGCGCCAAAGTCGCCACAGCACCCGCCTGCGTCCACGGGCCAGCCTCCGCACCCCTGGCGCCCGCCGGGCGCGGCTGCCGCCTTGCGCGTGTTGCGCCGGCCGCAGGCGAAAAATGCACAGGGCTTGGCCAAAGCCGTCGTCGATGGAGGTGAGAAGCTTCACTTTCCATCCCTCGGTGCACAACCTGAATTCACGAATGGAGGATGCAGGGATTGGCAGGGATTGGCAGGGATTGGCAGGGATTGGCAGGGTGGTAGTGTGAGAAATTTCCCATAAATGAACCATCTAAGATCTGAAGAAATTACTGCATTGCGTTTGGGGTATGTCGGCTATATGATATCCCAAGAATCATTTCCAGGTGATGTTTAAAGAATTTAAGAATCCCACAAAATGGGACATTTACCAATCCTTGGACAGGGTGAGGATCGCACATTGCCAAAAAATCAAAGGGATGTGGTGAAAGAAACAGTAAGAGCAATGATGGAACTGTTTAAACAACAATAGCTCTTTAATGGGATGTGCAGCGGGGGACAACCAAAACTCGGAGAACGGAGCCAAGCTCCAAGCCGCCAAGTCACTGATGTTGTAATCTTTGGCACAGCTCTGGATGGTGAAGCCTCACCGGAAAATCCAAGGTGTGGGGATGATTTAGCCATGGAAAATGTGAATTCTTCATGGCCCAGTTGGAATGTGGAGAACATGTGGAACGCTCAAAGACTCAAAGAGTTTTCGAGATTCTCCGCCCAGCCTTCACTTACATAATCTTACATATAACAAGAGAGTAACAAGAGAGCGGACAGAAGTTGATTGGATATCCACCCTTTTTTTGGAGCAATGTCACCCCCCGAAGATACCAAACCCTGGTTCAGGCGTGAGCTGCCATACCTAAATGCCAGTTGTACTCCCCAATAAAACCAACCAGGGACATCAGTCAAAATCGAATGGAAAAAACAAGCCGCTCTTGCGCCCACAGGACTCGCAATCTTCGCGATCCCTTGGACGTTGCAAGGACGCGCAGGGCTGTCAGAAGTGAGTCATACTGCCCCTCGTGGTACAGTACCTGACTGCAAGCACGGGAAAGTTTGGCCTAGGTGAACCAAAAAAACCTCATGCGTTATATTGGTGCATCCTAAGCTATGCATGAGTGTGTTCAGTCCTCAAGACACCAAACACATTTGCGAAAGTTGGGTACATTGCCTGCCTTGATTCGTGTTTTTTCCGTCGCCTGGCGGCTCCCAAATCACGAGTGCTTCATTCCCATCAACCCTTCCCAACAGTCAAACATCACCTAAAGTTACCTAAAGGCACTGCCAACTCCATATCCAGAAATACGTGCCTCAACCCATTAAACCCTATCATTTTTAGTTACCCTCCGGTAATCAAACTCATGGCAATGGAAAATCCCCGATCAAGCGAGGTTTTAACGGGAAAATCCTCCAAAAATGCAGGATTGACCATTGAAGCCATTGCCATGTTTGATTATTGGAGGGGACATAAATAAAAAACATCCCAGCTGCATCAGACATCAGCACCAGATCGTATCGCTGTCCATGGATCCAGCTCTCAGCATCTTGCCACGCCAGAGGCCGAATCTGGTGCAGCGCCGACGGTGGCAGGTTCTGCCGGACGTTGGCCTGGGAAAAAACCGATGGCCCCGCCATGGGTGGGATCCCAGACCCGGCACCGCATCCCGCCTCAAGCAACGGCAGCATGCCAGGTAGGTCAGTAAAGGTCACCTACGGCGACAAAGCAGTGAGGCTGCGAGGCTTGCCAGGCGATGTTGGTTGAGAAGCTGATCATCGTCATTGTCAATCCATCTCAGGTGCCTCCCAAAATTGGTTCTTACATGTTGTTACTTTATGATTACTGATCTAGGAGTCTAGGAGTTCTTTCTCAGATGATGCTGGCTCCCCTGGCGAAGCACGGCCAAAACAGGGCCAGCTAAACCTGCATCTTTCACCCAAGGATCCAGTCATCCTAGCTAATCAACCCAAAACAAAAGAATTTTTTTAGGAGAAACAAAAAACTGGCCAAAAAGTCCTTGCCAAAAACTGACCCTACAATTCCCTACTGTAGTCCCTACCATTGAAAATGGCCATTTATAATGGATTTTCCCATGAAAAATGGTGATGTTCCATAGCTATGTTAGTTTACCAGATGGTACTTCCAAACTTCTCGAACTTCCCAAAGTTTCTCCCTGCGTCATGGCCTCGGCACCCAGGCGACTTGCCACCAGCCCCACCAGCCCAGTGCCGCTGCCCAGTTCCAGCACGCAGCACCGCTGTAGCCGTCGCCAGCGCGACAGGTAGGCGCTCAACAGCAACGCGGCATCCCAAACCGTGCCACCTGGCAGTGAATTTAGAAGGGATCCGGGATGATTTCGGTTGTGATCTGGAAGAATGGTTATATGATTTATATAATTCTATAGTATTATATTATATATATAATTATATAATATACATATATATATATATATGTTTGTGGTCTGGGAATGTCTGGGACAATTTCTATGATGGGGATTGTGGTTTGGTTTGGATCTTGGGATGATTTCAATTGAAAAAACGGCTGTCCGTACTGATTTCGAGACGCTGATCTTTTCCATGCAAGGCATAAAAGGCGCATTGAAGAAATTGCTCCTGCTGTGCGTTGTGGAATAAAGCTCTAGAGACATCTAGAGACCATCTCCAACAAAACCGCTCGTCTTTTGCAGTACACATGTCAAAGATTCGCAATCGATGCGTAACTGAGATATCTGCGTCCCAGTCAATTTCGTGTGCCATGTGCGTTGCCACGGGACATCTTCCCAGCCACATCCGCAGTCAATCTTCCATCCACATCCGCACCTGTCATCATGGGATCACTCTTCTCCCACGCAAGCTGTGGACTTTGGGAGATCACCAAGGGCTCAAGACCTGGTCGCCGGGTCGGCCCCTAATCACCAGTGATGGGACAGTTCCACAGAAGCGACCCATATCGCCTGATTAGGGTCATCTACGGGTTATATTAGAAGCCAATTGTGATTGGTAGATCATCCCAGCCGAATTTTGTAGGCTTAAGTTATATTATAATATAAATTATATTGTAATATAAATTATATTGTAATATAAGTTATATTATAATATAAGTTATATCATGATATTAATTAATATATCTTAATATTCATTAAAAACCTCACCACGAAATCTTCGGTCTCAGTAGAAATTCTGGCCATCCATTCTCCGTCCATTCTCCGGTGAAGTCCCGGCAAGATCCAAGCACCCCGACTTCCCCAGCTTCTTGGTTCATCCCTGATGTGAACTGGTTGGTGGTTTTTCGCCACCCCTCTGAAAAATCATGGAGTGAGTTCGTCAGTTGGGATGATCATTCCCAATATGATGGGAAAGTCGGAAAGTCATTCAAAATTCCATGGTTCCAGTCACCACCAACCAGTGGTTTGGTCTTTGGATGATGCCAAGGCATCCCCGGCGAGTCGTCGCACCTTCCAGGTGTACCTTGACCTTGACGCGAAAGCGCTGTGCGTAGTCCTTCAGGGACCGTCGCCACCATCCCTCACCCGGAACGACGCCGTCCAGCGGGAGGTCCTGGTCAACGTGACGTTGCTGGCACCGGGCTGTGGCAGTTATGGAAATGGAATGGTGATTCAATATGGTGATTTCATTGGATTTCATGATGATTTAATGGTGATTTAATGGTGATTTGATGGAATTTAATGGATATATATGATGGCTACACTCTGGTAATTGAAAATAGCCATGGAGAATCACTATGTTTCATAGGTAAATCATCGAACTAAATGTGCTATTTTCCATAGCTATATTAAACTACCAGAGCGTACCAAGAATGTAAAAATTGGATTGTGACTTTCAACATATTGAGGGGATTTGAGGGGTGGGGGATAAGAAACCACAAACTCGTAGATGACCATAGAAAGAGGCCTGCAGAATGGGATTGTTGTGATCAGCACAAAATAGCATGACCAACAAAGATGATTTGGGATGGCTACAGAGCCAATGCTGTTTTTATCAGCAACACAAAGATGGAGATCAAGGCAGCAATCATCGGGTCATGGTTGTGTGGTCATAACTGGGCTTGTCACCTCAATAAATGGGACGTAGCAACAAGGGCAGCAACGGGCCTAGACTCCTAGACCTCTGCGTTGAAATTGAAGCATTGGGTTACTATATATCCACACGACTTTCATGGCAACAAGGGTTCCCACCTAACAAGCGGTGCCCGACCCGGTAAAGTAGTCACAGCGAATTATGGAACTTATCTTTTGGCAATCAAACCTGTCAATGGAAACTCCCCTCTTCTTTTGGATGATTCACCTTCTCATCACCAGTTGGTAGAAAGTCTGGATGTCCTCAACAAGTGAGACAAAAAACAGACCAACGATACTGTCGAAACCATTGAGGTTCCTCAGATCTAAAAAGAAGCCGGCCAGATGGGCAGTTTATCCCACAGTCCCAGTGCTTCAGCAGGGAAAATCCCAGCAGGGAATCCCAAGTAGTGCTTCGGATGTCGCCACCACCCATCACCCCCCCCATCTCCAGCAGCGAGATTTCCTCGATCACCTCGACTATCCTGGGTTTATGGGCTTATGGTCAATGGCCATGCAACAGGAACCGATAGAAATTGGAGGTACCTACTGTTGATCCATGTCCTGTTCAGTGGGTGATCTCCCGGAAAAAAGTGTAAACTTTTTTAATTGGGTCCGCGTGCGCGCACCCACAAGCTTATTTTTGGATAGCGCGCGCGCGGGCAGACCCAAGGAAAACAAGTTTTAAGTTTAGGCATTGGCTGAGTAAGATTTTTTAAGGCCCATTTTTTAGGGCTATGTAAGGGAAAATCCCCACAATTAAATATATGGCCTAAAAAAATGGTACTAACGTACCTCCTTGTTTGGATCCTGAAATTCCAATTGATATGATGTTATAGTTTGTTTTTTGGGCCACCAACTTCAGATGATATTCTTGAACCATTCCTTTGCACCTGGGGCCCCTGGTTCTTTTAACCACCAAGATAGCTGCTACAGTGCGCGCATGTAAAGTATATAATGCGATTCAATGGGACTACAATGTTATATTTACACCATAATCATTTGGGTGCGTCTCAAAATGTGGTATACCCTGCAAATTACCATCTTTTAAGGGAAACTTCTGACTAACCAGTGGATGATTTAAGACCAGCCTATTTTCAGACAAAGCCATTTTTTGGATACCAGTGGATCGCTATCACTGGGGGGATGACTAACCAACACTGGGCACCACGGTGATGATCAGTCATCAGCCACTCAAACTTCAAAGAAAAAAAAGCAGCCGAACCTCAAAGCTGCATTCTTCCAGGTTCACCCTGTCGGAGTGGAACATCTAGAAATTTCAAGCCCTGTAGGTGATCTACATGTTGGTTGCTGCTTTAAATCCGTGCCTTCCTTGGCGGAATTTTGAAATTGGAGCGGAAATCCAGACTATCTGGTGCTACGAAATCTACGAATCACTTTTGATGGTCATTGTTGTACCATTTTGTACCCCATTTTCGATGGTGAAGTGTCCATCCGCTGGATACAGTCAACTGTACAATCCTCGGGGGTTTGATCCTGCTGATTTGGTGCAAGCATCTTCCCACGTTTTCCTTCCATCTTGCGTGGCTTCCATGGTTTTAATGGCTTGAACCAGAAATCTGCGGCTGGATGCGGCTGCATTCCGGGACAGATTTTGGTCCTTAGATGTCCTTGGTTCTTAGCATCAATTGATATCAACTGTCCCAAAAAATGGGGGCACAACTTGAGTCCTACTGCATCCCAGCTTGAGGAGCTCCACCATCATAGAAAAACCCCAAAAGGGGTCGTTTTTTCTGGTCACCTCGGCGCCATACCTTGCCTGTGCCTAGAGATGGAAGTGCCGTTTAGAGACGCCGCAACTTGGCAGATCTTTTCAGATCCTCGTTGTTTTTGATGCTGTAAAAAATAGGGATTCCCCCGTGCCATGCAGCATGCTTTCTTGGACATCTTGGGATTCCATCCTGGACCCCTACGGCTGGTAATCAAGTGACCCCGCCTTTGCCACACATGGAGCCATCACTCTGCGGAAGTTGCTGGGAAGTCGACAGAAGTTGATGCAGCATGGAACTTTGTGGTTTTTAGTACCTAGGTATCCGAGGTTGCTCCATTTGATATTGGGAAAAATGTCAAATAGAGGATTTTTATCTTAAAGCCATTGCCAAGGTCATGTCTGACAATGCACTGGCCCGGTCCCAGTCAATAATGGGTTCCCTTCGCAAGACAGTCTCGTGCCAAATTGGTGGTGACCAAATTCTGTTAGTCTGTGGACCTGTCAAGATCATTGTTGTTTTCCATTCGCGTGGAGTGTCTAATTGATTTCGGCCAGAATTCATGTGACGCTTCGATGCTCTCAACATCTCTCAACTGTGATGGTGACACGAAGCCGCGAAGCTGGAGCAAAAAGGCGACAGAGTTCTTGCTTCGTGCCGGTGGACAAACAGAAATGCACCAGTGACATCCAGTGACTGGGTCCGCGAGGAGGAATCCCACGCACCTTGGTCTATGGTGAGTCGCTTCAACCAGAAACTTTTGGACCATGAGCTCCGGATTGCCAACTGGATGGTCAATGGTAGAACCCTGGGAATGCTGGCGGGGTCCATCTGCACCCTTCGAATGCACCTGGTCTTTTCCCACACGAAGTAAACGCTCAGTTTGAACGAACCAAGCGAAAAAATTGCATGTCTGAAAAGTGGAAATCCCAAGGGTTTCCCACGTTTATTCATTCATGAAGCTTTTCCCCATCTGCAGTAGTCAGGTTTCGGGGAGGGGATCCCAAGTGTTCAGACAGACGCAAATGCCTGGGCCATGTTGCACCTTTAGTGCTTCAAAGCCAACTATGCGTATTAGGCTGGCTTCAGTGATGCGGATCTTGCGTCACAGGTAGATGATGTCACTCCCAACCGAAAACCACTAAGCCCTCACCATCCCCCAAGACTGAAAATAGGGTACCCCATTCATCACTTTGCCTCTTAAAAGATCTTGAAAGTGCCATATTTGAGGGGTATACCGCCGCTTTTTTCAACCCAGAAACTCTCAGAAATCCACCAACGAATAGAAACCCACCCGAAAATGTGGACCAACAGCGTCACCGAAAGCCACGCGCATCCAAGGCAGCCCCAGTTGTAGACATGGGACGGGCCAAAGGACCTGCGACCCAGGAATGCAGGATGCAACCACGGCAACCACCAATTTTCCAGATGTTTTGGGGGTTCTATGAACACATCAGGATATTTTGGGGTTGCAACCAGGATTCTTCGGATATTTTGAGGATTCACAATGGAACCCAACAATGCAGTATAGGAGAAACTATGACTATGAAATTCAACAATCCATGACCATCCCAAATTGCGAAACTTGATGGTTTCTTTCTGGTATTCAAAGGCAACTGACATACAGACATGAGTGGAAAATCACCACAAATCAGCCACATGTCCCCATGAATCACCCAAATACAGGTATATCCGATTTTGGTGTTATACTCACTGTTGTTGCTGAGATCTAACTGTTTGCTGATTCCTTAACATTGGATATTAACTGTTTAACCGATAAACAAATAAATATTGAATCCGAATGATTCTTTTCAAGAATTTTGATTGGTTCCAAACAACTCCCTCATCGCCCTCTATAGTAATTTAACAATAGCTATACAAAATCCCCATGTTTCACATGTACCCTCTGGTAATTTAACGTAGCTATTGAAAATCACCATTAATAGTGGATTTTCCCATTAAAAATTGTGATTTTCCATAGTTACGTTAAATTACCAGAGGGTAAATCAGCTCGAAAAAACGGTCCATGGATTCCATTGGACCGGCGGCGCCTCGCCCCAGATCCAGCTCCAACGGCTCCAGCTGCCCCGGCCGCAGCGGTACCGCTTTGGGCCGTGGCGGTGCGGATGGTGCTCCGGCTGGGGCTGGCGGGTTGAAGAGGCTCCTGGACCAACTCTGGGACTACGTCTAGATCCTGTTTCACAGTTTCACATCCGTGATCATGGTGCTGGTATAATATAAATAAAAGCCAAAGTAGGTTGTCTAAAGTCGGAAATGTGTTTGAAGGATCTAGACTAAACTTAGGATGTGTGTTTGAAGAATTTCGGCATATATTGCCATGTTTGACGCACAAAAGCAACCAACAAGGAAGTTTCATTGAAAAATATATGGTGGGCATCTGTGGAGTTTCCCATAGCTCATCGACCGGAGCTGACGATCTCCAAACACGTTGCACAAGTGCCGATACATGGCGAATGTTATGGATGTGTGTCTGAAAATTGGGTACCCTCCATCCACTGATTCATCATCATATTCATATTACAAGTAATTATCAAAATGCAATTTGATGGGTATATTAACCACAGTTTCAGACATTCCCATACACTTCTGGTCGGCGATAGTTCCCATGATATCAACATTTAATCCCCATTGGATCTTGGCGAACTATTTTTTGGGGGGAACTATTGTAAAAGACCTCTAGACTCTATGTGGTCTAATTCCTTGTGATACTGTGGATGGTTGCGAAATCCTGCACCACCTTGGATGGTTGAAACCCTATAAATAATGGGATAAACCACCTATCATCTGCCAGGTCTGCCAGGTTGGCTGCGTGGCTCCTGTAATGTGCCAGGTCGCTTTCCAACTGTTCCTCGCCAGAGAAATAGCGTTGACCTCAGAGAACTTGGCCCTGGAACCACTGGCCCTCACTGGCCCTATCATATGGTTATGGATCAATACCTATACATACCATTTTTAGGGGGATGAACATCCATTTACCAGCTATTTTGATGTTCACCAGGGGTGCAAGGTTTTGACCCATCTCCATATGTTCATATGTTCCACAGTTCAATGCTCAAATTCATCGACAATTGTATTGATACGTTTGAAAAAATAATGAAACGGGAAATCCAGAAGAAAAAAACGTGATTGAAAATGAGGAAGATGATCTTCGATACGAAACTTCCATGGTTGTTTTCAGGGTAGGGTAAGTTGCTGAATCCCGGAATCGAAAAGTACAAGACATGGGGTCAAGATACCAAACGCAACCAATTTTGTGGGTCCAATCAAGTACCAAACTGACTTGACCCAATTCCCATTTCCCATCATTTCCCTGTTTTTACTGGTTGAAGTCATCAAATCACCATTTTAATCCCCAGTGTTGATGGGTAAATCTCATGAAATCCACAAAAAATGGTTGCTGTGGGAAACCCCTTCCGCTCCCCATCCCCAACGCCCAGCGACATTCAGCTGGCTCAGGCAAGGCCTGCAGAGTGTGTCGTAAAACCTCCAGAGAGTGCAGCACCTCTGTTCTGGAACACGGGTGCTGAGCCCTTGGGGGATACTTTGGATGTTTAATCTCGAGCTTTCTGGGAGAACGCCCCAAAAAAAAAATACCTGGTTGAGGTTGTCGGACTTAGGTGTTTTCCCAAAATTGTGGAGGGAGTTTGGCCTCCAAGGCGCCCGATGGAGGCTTTCCACCTCCCTGGGTAACATCTTGGGCACAACGCTCCGGAAGTTCGAAACCGCCTGGGTAGGCAGCGGAAGTTTCAACCAGGTAGGCCTGATTTGTCGGTGGATTTCACCAACATGGGGATAAAATGGTGATATACCGGGGTTATAATAGTTATGATAGGATGTATCGCCAACTTAAAAGGATTTGAGGGTGTCTTCAAATGGGGTATACGCTCCACATAGCCATTTGAATAGAGAAAATGTTTGATGAACCAGTGGACCTACCCTCTGGTTATTTAACATAGCCATGGAAAATCCCTTATAAATGGAGGTTTTAATGGGGAAATCATCTATAAATGGGCCATTTTCCATGGCTATGTTAAATAACCAGTGGACTTAGTTGGGGGATGTTGAGGGCGCCCTATGTTCAGACAAACACCAAACACAGGTTGGGTGTGGACAAGAATACTTGGTTTTGAGGATCAACTTCAGAAACAATGCTTGACCCCTTACAATCGCGGTGTTAAGTCGTTGATCAGTTTCCCTTCACAGCAGCTGTCAATGGGAGTTTCCATTGACTCAAACTCCTTGAATTTCTTGGAAACACCTCCATTCTTCGCGACTTCAACCCTCAACTGTGTGGTCAAATCTGGTAAAGTTTTACAGTTTGCTAGTTTGCTGCTTGAATCCTAAATCTTTTTTTCCTTACTGTCCAGATCTGTCCAGTCACCTCTCCAAGCTTAGATCCCTTGAATCCAAGATGCTTCATCGAAGCGCTCATTGGCTCGCTGGATGCCAACCAAGTCGCAGCTCAGCTGCAAACTTCGCCCCAAGTCCCTGTCAGTCGCTGCGGCTGGCCCTGGGGGCTCCTGGACGTCGCAAAATGTTGGTGAACATCACTCAGGTATAGGGGAATTGTCACTCTAGTTAATTGGGGTGTATAAAAACCGACCTGCTCAGTCGGGGGCCCCGCCTTGATGTGTATATTATGTGTATGTATATATATATATATGTGTGTATGTATGTGTGTATAACCAAGTACTAAGCAACCATTTCGCCCCCCAATATACATTTCGGGTTTGTCGAAGGAACAAGTCATTAGCAAATCTTGACATGGCATTGGAGATTGTGCATCTTTTTCAGAAACCACCGCGTTTCACACTGCGGTGCAACTGTAAAAGGGTGACTCTACTCAGCAAGTGGCGACCTGCAAGGGCGATGGGATGCGGTGGGTCACCTAATTACAGGATGTTGGCTGGCAATGAAGAACCCCTGCCTGAACTAGTAAACCAAGTAAACAAAATGCTGTCTGAATATGTGTGAATTATCAACAGGATGTGCGTGCAAACTCCAAATTGGTCTTGAGACCTGACATCCCGAGACATTTCTGCGCCGACATCCTAAGACATTTCTGCCCTGGTGAGATGTCTGGCCCGAGACTTGCATGTGGCCCCCAGGCCAAGTGCACTCGCTTTGCTACTTGATCCACAAGACTTCGGGGAAGCGCAAAAGGATCCACTCTAATATTAGTTTGGTGATAAATGGCGAAGATTAGGCTGTT
>Ga0126342_10009766_pt1 | contig 17184 bp, 14 predicted proteins | sample Cyp1metagenome_FD_92528 | JGI IMG/M metagenome (GOLD analysis project Ga0126342, IMG submission 92528) | Coral microbial communities from Lord Howe Island, Old Settlement Bay, Australia - Cyphastrea 1 metagenome | ecosystem: Host-associated > Invertebrates > Cnidaria > Coral ... | reverse complement strand
GCCAGTCCTTGCTGAGTTTGGAAGCTCACATCTTTACAAATTGGCACTTGCAGTCCTGGAGTTGTTTTCCTGTTGGCTTGCATCACTTGCTTGTTGTTCGTTGTGGACTCTTAGCAACCTTCAAGGGGTAGGTCAACCACCAACCAGATAAAAATAGTGGTTTTCCAGTTCGTTATGTAACACTTTACCAGAGGTGTAAATCCCTACAAGGTGGTGCCCCCATAATTATAAGTTGCTTTATAATCCCCATTAACTGTAGATATAACCCCCATAAACTCTAGTTATTCGAACTTATAAACCAACTTAGCTAATTCTGGCGCACCACCTCGTATGTTCCGCGGTGGTTTCTCCCCGATGTTTCCGCGATGTTTTTTCCGGCAGGGACCTGTCGAAAGCGCGCAATCCGTCGGGTCTGCTAGTGGTGAAGTTGGGAGACATCCAGTTCCTTGACCCACATGGGGGGTTTCATAAAGGGGAGTACCTCAAAATTGATGGTTTAATAGAAAATCCATTTATAAATTGATTGGTGGTTTGGAACATTTTTTATTTTTCCATATATTAGGAAAAATCATCCCAACTGACTAATATTTTTCACGTGGGTTGAAACCACCAACCAGATAAATGAATGATTTAGGTACCCCCATTTTAGGAAACCTCCATAGGACTAGGGTTGGAGGGCGATATGAACTCAGGGGATATAGCTAGCTTATAGTTTGCGAAATTGTCTTATAACTTGATTAGCGTTTGGGTTTATAGGGGGATATACCTATAGTTAGAGGTTATAAACAAGCTTAGAACTAGGGGGGCCCTTCCTGCAGAAATGCCATTGGGATTTGTGTTCCATGGATTCGTTGATGGAATTCTAGGGTATATTAGTTGGATCTTTATGGAATTTGATTCAGATATGGATATTCACGGAATTTGAATGGATTGTGTTTGTAATTATTTCTGGAACGGTCATATAACAAGCCTAAGTCTTGAATACGTTAGAGAGCCGCGAAACAGAGCGCCCGGTGTCGCGAATGGAACATGGCCATGGAGTTCACCAGCTTGGCTATCGAAAACGGCTTCAATAATCATCCCCAGATGCGCCATGTATGGTATATTTACCTACATTTACCCCCAAAATAGCTCAAATGTAGGTAAATATTCCTTACATGGAGCATATGGGATCTGGTTGGTGGTTTGGAACCATGGAATTTTATGATTTTCCCAATAGTTGGGATGATGATCCAATCTGACATTCATATTTTTTTCAGAGGGGTAGGTCGACCACCAACCAGTCATCATCAATCACCATTATAAATTATACATAATCATCATGAAAACCATTCATCCACCATGATTATAACATATTATAACCATTCATCAACCATGCAATTTGAATAGTCAATCATCATACACCATCATGGACCCATCTCACACACACATTGCCATGCCATGCCATGGTTCACCACAAGATATAGCCACAGTGCCCAGGAAAGAGCTGAACCCCAACCAGTTGTGCTTCAACTACCGCGCAGGCCGGGGAGACCCGCCACAGAAGCCCAACTGGGGATGATTTGGGGTGTTGTATTTGGAACATTTTAGTGCACAACTATAGCTAGTACGCCTTAATTCCGTACATCAACCATAAATTGACCATCAATAACACTGGTTGGTGGTTTCAAACATGTTTTTTTTTATGACTTTCCATTCAGCTGGCAATTTCATCATCCCAACTGATTCATATTTTTCAGAGGGGTAGGTATACCGCCAACCAGAGTGCATAACTATAGTTTTTAGGGTTCCCATATCCCAACTTACCCTCTGGTAAACTAACACAACTATGGAAAATCACCATTTTTAATAGGACAATCCACTATAAATTGCCATTTTCAATAGCTATGTTAAATTACCAGAGGGTAGCTTGAAATTCCCATGGTAAATACCAAGGACTAGACATTTGGGTTGTTGTTTGGCCGCAGGTACATGCAGCTGGGGTGACAAATGCCGATGGTTCGACAGCCCAAAGTTGGGCGGTACCTGCGGGCAGTACGGGCCCCACGGAAACTGCTCCGTGGTTTATGCTCCATGTATACCCTTTATAATCCTATAATATTCTAGATCCTATATATATAAGTAATCCCTTAAAACCCTATATCATACATATGTGAATACATATAAATAAATGGGCGGGATATTCCGTAGGTGTAATTTAGGGTATATCTCATGGTATAGGCCATTTACTAAGTGGGTCCCGCACACCAGTAGGGGATGAAATTTAAATGTTAATCATGCGTTACATCATGTAACACATTCCACACTGGTTGCTAACTAAATTTACTATCTGGTTGGTGGTGTGGAACATTTTTTATTTTTCCATATATTGGGAATGATAATCCCAACTGACTAGTAGTTTTCAAAGGGGTTGAAACCACCAACCAGCTATCATACTATCCAGATTATCCACATGTTTAGTAAACACTAAATGTTCTAATGTTTAAAATATGATGCGAAGCGCACTCCTTCGGACTATCCGATATCTCCCTATGACTGGGCCCCTAAATAGATCCAAGTATCAATTCTGCCAGGGTTTCGTGTCGGAATTTAATTAATCATTTGTGGAAGGGATCTAGCATAATATATTTAAAGATTGAAGATATGGGTTTTACAATTAAAATATAGATATAACAACATCATTATATATGTAATTTAAAATACCAATATAGATATATAGGTACAGTAAATAAGTATATTAATATATTGATATAATATATATATAGATATAAATACATCAATTTACTGATTTCACAATCACAAGAATCAGATCTTAGCCGATATAAATCCTAGTAAGCCAGCATGTTAGTGGTTAGCCATCCCTTTATTTGATGGCTCAAACCATGGATATCCCATGGATGATATGGATGTCTCATGGATATCCCATGAATATCCCATGCCCCGAGGTCACACGACGTGCCCGTGGGCGCGGAGAGGATGAAAAGTTCCGCGTTGCTGGCAGCAGCCGCGAAGGGAACTGTGCCGTGGCGGTTTCCGCGGTGGCCATGGGAATTCGGATGGAAATTCTATCGGAATTCTTACAAGGTGGTGCCCCAGTTCGTTAGCTAAGTTGGTTTATAAGTCCAATAACTAGGGTTGATTAGGGTTATATCTATAGTTAATGGGGATTATAAACCAACTTATAACTATGGGGGGCACCACCTTGTATGTGATAGATTTTGATGGATTTATAATCCGGATTTTATGGACTTTTGATGGGAATTTATGATTGTATGCTTTGTTTTTTTTGCTATTTGATGATTATTGTTTAGGGATTTAACCATAGTTTAATGGGATAGAAAGGATATATTAGCATTAGTGAATGCGAATCATGCGGTAAACCCAATATTAGTTTTCCGCATCACCAGATATCATAATTGGGTTGTACAAAACATCCCGACATGGTAGGTGTATTCTTGGCTTTACCACATTACTCGTAATTATGGCTATTTGATTTTTATTATACGGCATTTCTTTATGTTGTTTTTTGGATTTAACCATAGTTTACTAGGATATATATTGGTAAATATCCACGATTTTATGGTAATGTTATCGGAATCTAGATGAATATAGCTATAACAAATGGTAGTCTAACCATCAACATTAGTGATTTTCCTAGGAAGCACCACCTTGTATCATGGGGATAATCATGGTGATTTACCAATCTCACAAGTATATTAGAAGTATCTACTATTCCAATGACTCAGCAAACCACATATATATATCATATATGTATGACATATTGTCAAGCATATACATACGTATTGAGATTCTCTACGACTAGAATCCACTAGATACAACAATACTATAATGGAAAAGAAATGAAAAGAAGCGAGGTGATCTATATACATACAAATAACCACCTTGGGATGTTTGTCTTGTTGGTGTGAAAGAGAAGATGGTTCACCAACAGCAATATTGTTTAGTTTTATGTGAATATACCCTTTGGTAATTTAACATAGCTATTGAAGATTGCCATTTAGTTTGTTGATTTTCACAATTTTCCCATTAAAAATTGTGATTTTCCATAGTTGTGTAAACGTTTACCAGAGGGTAGCGGTTGATTGCCCAAAACGAATAGAATCGGATATGTGGCTGATATGAAATTACGAACCATAAGATTTAATTCAGCACTCACCTGAGCGACTAAAAACACACCGGTTGATTGGTCTATTTGTTGGGAGGTATTGATCTACTTGGTTTAGGGCTTACGCACTAACCCCTTTTATGGACACCGGATACTTGGTACCTAGCATCATGGGATGGGATAGTTTTTTGTTCTCATGACTCACTCACCTGGACCTAGATAATTTTTGTTGCTTGGCGGATCACGTTTTTTTTCCAGAAGGGGGAAGAGCAATCTATGCATTAGAAGCATGAAACATCAAGAAACCATGGAAAAACATCCATTTGTACTGGATATCTAAGAGCAGTCATCATTAAACTAATTGGGTAGACATTATGGAAAACTATTTCAAGGGTAAACTATTGAGGGTACTATATCTTTGCATATCATGGAAAAACATCCATTTGGGTGTTTGTGTTGATCCTTTGCTGGAAAAGAATTCCTTTATAGGGTAAATGTATCAATTTCATCCATGTACCGATGAGGATCCCAATGTGTTGTTTTTGCTGTGGTTTGCACAGCTTTGGCCCTTTACCAGTTATAAGTCAGTTATAATCTCATTTAGGGCATTTTAACCCTATTTATAACAATGTACAATCATTTATTCCTGGTAAAGGGCCTTAACAGCAAGAATTGAAAAATGGGGACGCTTCTTCTGTAGAACAACAACCGCATGCACCTTCACCTCGCAGTGCGTTGACATTGCGGCATGTCAGACCTATGGGCTGCCTGGCGAAAGACCCGAGTCAGCATAGTCATGGCACTCTTGTGCGCTGCATCAACGACTTTCCGATTTTGTGCTGCCTACGGATGATTCCGAAGTGAAGAAGCTTGGGCATAGCAATCGTGGGATTTCGGTTACGAAGGGTACGGATTTTCCTACGCGGGCACGAATCCTCATCATCAGGCAGAAGTATCGCAAAGATAATTTGTCTTTTGAGGATCTTTTTGCGAAGGCCAGTGACCATCCAGAGACCAAGAAATATTGTCCGGCTGGAACTGCCAGCTCACGTCTTTGTGCATCTTGAAAATCATTGTCTGAGCACACCTATGGGACCACAGATATGGCAACCATGACAGATGAGGATGGCAACCTTCAATTTGCAAAGCAGCCGGCAGGTCAAGCCATTGACTTGGCCGCATTTTTGATTGCATGGGGTTCATCATCAAGGGCTGGGGCGGTGAAACACCGCTTCTGATTGAAATCCCCAGTGTTCATTGAACCCCCACTCAATTTTCAACAGACGGAGGAATATGTCGTTTACTCACGGGTATGATATGTAAATCAGCTAGATTACACATAGGTTGTAAATCAACTCATAAACACCTTCATGGCATGTTTTCTTGCAAATTCCATCCCCTACTGAATATATATATTGAATATATATATATACATATATATATACATATATATATATATATATCTATACATATTCGTGGGACAATTTTCTTTCATTAGGATTACAATCCGGGATATGACAATAAATCATAAAACGTGACAAAACATCTAATTTCGACTGAGACAATTCGACTCTATAGTGCCTTTTATGTTTTTTTCTACAGTAACTCTATAGTTGTAGAGTTACTGAAAATAGAGTCTATGGGGAAAAGGACACTTACTGTCTATAGTTCTATGGAAATAGTCCTTTTACAGTAACTCGATAGTTCCAAAGTGTGTCCAGTTGCACGCGGATATGCAAATCCCATAGCTTCACCAATTCATAGGCCATTATTTTTCACCACTATGAATTACTATATAGCATATATATATATAGAAGATTTTTTATAGCAATATAGTGGTGATAAAACATGGGCTATACATATATTGGTATACATAGTGGCTTCCCAGTTCGTTAGGTAACACTTCACCAGAGGTGTAACTCCCTACAAGGTGGTGCCCCCATAGTTATAAGTTGGTTTATAATCCCCATTAACTATAGATATAACCCCCTAATCAACCCTAGTTATTGGACTTATAAACCAACTTAGCTAACTATGGGGCACCACCTTGTATACACCTTTAAAAAAAGCTGCTTGTAGGCCCTATTTTTTCTGAATCATATCAAATTCCACGAAAATAGACAGAGTTAAAAGGAGTTAAAAGGCTTAAAGCCCATCAAATCCCAAGATATCTCATGGTTATACCCATGGTTATGCCCATGGTTATACCCATAGAAGTTGCCTCATCATACTTAAATCCCCTTCAAAAACCATCAAGAACCATAACCATAACCATCTACTAGTTGATGAATATAATTAGTGCGATCCCATATATATATAACCATAACCTTTACCATGTATTATACCACAACCATCTAACCATAACCATAACCATTAACCATCAAGATTCAAGATGGTATGATAAGTTCATATTACTAAACCATTATACCAAAACCATCTAACCATCAAATTCATATCCCATTCATAACCATATTTGTCCATACAAGGTGGTGCCCCCATAGTTATAAGTTGGTTTTTAATCCCCATTAACTATAGATATAACCCCCATTCATTAACCCTAGTTATTGGATTTATTTGCACCAACTTAGCTAACGAACTGGGGCACGACCTTGGATTTCAAGTTGATCGATTTGGAAAAGTCCCATCATTTTATGGTGTTTTAACGATTCAAAAATCATGGGAATCAATCAAATTTGATCAAGATGGTTAAAACCACCAAGCAGTAACCATAAATTTGATAATCCATAAATTTGAATGGGATAATGAATTATTTGATCCCATAAACTATTATAAATTGGATTTCTAACCATATATTTATAAATAGTTTGATCCCATGGTATAATCCTAATCGTTTAGGCCGTCACCTCAACGGCCTTCGGGCATTGCCCCAACCATCGTTGCCATGGTCGTGTCACATAGTTATTGAAGTTCTGTTCACCAACTTAGCCGCATGAAATCACCATATCTGAGCCATATCTTAGATAATCTTAGATCACCCATTTCCGATGGTTCAAAGACATGGAATCACCATCTCAAAGTCACCATAAAAGTTCAATCCCATCACTTCACCATATTTTTCCAATGGTTAGATCACCATTTTCCGGTGACTCGCTATCGTAAACGGGGGGGCCATATCACAGTGGTGATTTTATGGTGATTTTTTGGTGATTTGGCGATTTGGTGATTTTGTGATGATATATGGATATATGGATATTTTGATATATGGATATATACATATATATATATATATATATATATATGTATATATATATATTTACATTTATATATATATATATATATATGTATATGTAAATATATAATATGGTGATATCATGTCCTTGATCCAAAAGTTAAATCCCATCAAATCACCGGTTTCTGTTGTTTAGATCACCCATTTCTGGTGAAAGAACCCATGGGAAAAAAAACATGGGAAAAGCTGCGCCCAGATCGCCTCCCTACCGGTGCCACTGCCCGAAGTCAACACCTCTCCCCTCGGCTTCGGCGTGGGCGCGCCGCCGGGCGCGGAGTCCTCGTCGACGCAGCGCGGCTTCGGTGAAAGCTCCGGTGCCAGCAAGGCCAGGAGAAGGACCTGTGGAGAAGTTTTGAAGCAAAATGATCAAACATGATGATTTCATGGTGATTCTAGGGTGATTTTACGTGATTTTGCTTGATTTGATGATTTTACCAGGCATCAGGAATTTCTGAACTGCAAAAAAATGTGATTTTAGGCTGATTTTACGTGATTTGATGATGATGGAAGACACAACCAAATAGAGCCTGCATGAAATAGTGCGGTCTATAGGGGAAATGATCGCCCCAAATGAATTCATACTTAGACCCTCCAAGTACCCATAGAAAATTGGTGAATTTTCCCAGAAGTTGTGGCTTTATTCAGTTATTCCTTCATTTTACGAGGTACTTGGAGGGTCATCAAATTCAGCCAAGTTTTTAGAGTCCTACCAGGTCTCCCGTTTAAAACCGTAGCAGGTCATGTTGTGGCCCATTTTTTTCACCAGTTTCACCCACCAGGCTCACCAAGATTCACCAACTTAGCTAAGGAACTGGGGCAACAAAATCGATGAGTCAGCAGATAAATCCCAAATGCTCCGAATGTTGATGGTTAAACCAAGATGTTTTTAAATGATTACATGTTACAGCCAATAAAGTAGCACCACGTAGCACTAAATTGGCAGATAATAATCCTATCTAAATCCTAGTTAAGAGTGGTTCAGTCTTTCTGTTTCATGGCCAAACCACCATTTGTCCTGGATTGCCCATGGATTTTCCATGGATTTCCTAACCAAAATCTCAATGTCGACTGGATCTTTCCCAGGTGGAGAAACTCTTGCGTCGTCGACAAGCTGGGTCTCCATCACCGGAGGCTCCAAAATTTTGATGGTTATTTTGGCTTCGAAGTCTCTCTCTCTCTCTCTCTCTCGATATATATATATGATTATAGATTCTATATGTGTGCCATGTGTGCCAAGGTCAATATATCTATCAATATATCTATCAACCAATCTATCAAACAAACTAATCTAATCTAATCTAATCTAGTCCAATCTAATCTAGTCAAATCTAGTCTAATCTAATCTAATCTGATCTAATCTAATCTTATCTGTCTATCTATCTATCTATCTATCTATCGATCGATCGATCTATCTATCTATCTATCTAACGATCTATCTATCTATCTATCTATCTATCTATCTATCTTTCTATCTATCTATCTATCTACCTATCTATCTATCTATCTATCTATCTATGTGCCATTGTCAATCTGGTTCCACCGTATTTACATGGTGATCTTATGGGGATATTCAGAAGGAAACACATAGCAACTATTGGATGATTTATTGGGGATTCTGACAGATGTTTTTTTTTGTAGGGTGAGGATAGCATCCCCAAGCAACTAGATGGGTAGAAACTAATCCTTTCGTGGTTTGCTATAAATGGAAAATCACCATAACCTTCAAAATACAATTTGTTGTGGACTATCAAAGATTTATGGAGATAACCATAATATGTAGTATTCATATGTATTCATGCGATTATACATCAGCTTATAACGTTTGAGGGCCCCACCATGGTCGAAACACATGGTTTATATTCCCATAAATTATGATTAGGCCTGATCATCAGTCCCTTTTCGTGGGGATATATGTTGTGTATATATATATATATATGGTTGGTGGTTTCAAACATTTTTTCCCATTCAGCTGGGAATTTCATCATCCCAACTGACTTTCACTCATATTTTCAAGATTGTTAAAACCACCAATCAGACATAGTTACATTGTTAAAAGCCATGAATAACCATAGTTATAACATAGTTACTGATAGTTATTGATGGTTAATGTGGGAAAAACAAGATGCAGCCCACGAACCCGAATGCTCACACGTATGTTAATGGTACAGATGTCAAAACACATGGATACGCAATCGCGCAGAACACTTTTCTGCAATAGTTTATTTGAACAGTCTTGTACATATTTCCCCTGTTACCAGTCTGCAGTGTGGAGTGTGGAGTGCAGCGTATGGAGTGTAAAGTGTGGAGTGCGGAGTGTAAAGTGTAGAGTGTGGAGTGTGGGGTGGACAGTGTAGAGTGTGGAGTGTGGAGTGTAAAGTGTGGAGTGCGGAGTGTAAAGTGTGGAGTGAGGAGTGTAAAGTGTAATGTGTGGAGTGTGGAGTGCGGAGTGTAAAGTGTAGAGTGTAAATTGTAGAGTGTGGAGTGTGGAGTGTAGAGTGTGGAGTGTGGAGTGTGGAGTGGAAAGTGTAGAGTGTGGAGTGTAGAGTGTGGAGTGTGGAGTGTAAAGTGTGGAGTAAGGAGTGTGGAGTGTGTAAAGTGTAGAGTGTGGAGTGTGGAGTGTAGAGTGTAAAGTGTAGAGTGTAAAGTGTAGAGTGTGGAGTGTAGAGTGTAAAGTGTAGAGTGTGGAGTGTGGAGTGAGGAGTGTAAAGTGTAAAGTGTAAAGTGTAAAGTGTGGAGTGTGGAGTGTGGAGTGGAAAGTGTAGAGTGTGAAGTGTGGAGTGTAAAGTGAGGAGTGCGGAGTGTAAAGTGTGGAGTGAGGAGTGTAAAGTGCAAAGTGTGGAGTGTTGAGTGTAAAGTGTGGAGTGCGGAGTGTAAAGTGTAGAGTGTGGAGTGTGGAGTGTGGAGTGTAAAGTGAGGAGTGTGGAGTGTAAAGTGTGGAGTGTGGAGTGTAAAATGTAAAGTGTGGAGTGTAGAGTGTAAAGTGTAGAGTGTAAAGTGTAGAGTGTGGGTGTAAAGTGTGGAGTGTGGAGTGTAAAGTCTCGAGTGAGGAGTGAGGAGTGTAAAGTGTAAAGTGTGCTGTGTAAAAAGTAGAGTGTGGAGTGTGGTGTAAAGTGTAGAGTGTGGAGTGCGGAGCTTCCCCCATAGACACGGTGACGCCACAGGAAAACCAGAGACTCGAGACGAGACACGTGGGTGCAGAAAAACGAGCATTTCGTACGAGATGTCCTCCAATTTTGACAATTTCGACACGTTATGAAACAGGTTGGAATGTCACAAAGTGCCACGCCTGCCACGCAAAAAGACATGACAACCTGCTTGGAAACATTCGAAAAGGAAAGGTTTTGCGACTTCCCCCACGGCGAAGCCACAGGAAAACCAGAGACTCGAGACGAGACACGTGGGAACACCAAAACGGGCATTTCGTGCGAGACTTCCTCCAATTTTCACACTTTGTAGCTTCAAAATCGACGTTTTCCTACGAGTTTTCGTAGGAACCTCTAAATTTTGCAACCTCAAAATTGATGTTTCGTGCGAGGCTTTCGTCAATTTTCAGCACATCTCACAAAATGCCACACCTGCCGCGGAATTTGCACCTTGTCGCCATTTGAACAATGCGATTTGCAAAAAACACGCGACACAACACGTCTAAAGTGCTGCGGCTGCCACGCAGTACACGTCCAAAGTGCTGCGCCTGCCACGAAAACTGCCACGCATCTTTTGAAAACGTCGCAAAATTATTGTGCCTGCCACACAAAACGACTTTCGACACGTTACAAAACACGTCTGAATGTCACAAAGTGCCACGCCTGCCACGCAAAACGAGGCAACGAGACGTTTGAAACCTCCAAAAATGACCCGCTCTGCAGAACTTACCCTAGGCACGGCCATATAGCAATCGCGCGGACGGTTGCGAACGGTTGCGGACGGTTGCGGACGGTTGCGGACGGTCGTGAACAGAAACGCAACGTCGAGCGAACACACCCTCAGCCCCCAGACCGCCAGAGTGAAACGGGAACTCTTGCTACGCATTCGGGAACAATGATAGCAAATGATAGTTAATGATAATAGTTACTGATAAGCTTAAGAATAGGGATGTCCAAGTCCCTCCGGGATGAGGTACTTTTCGAAAAAACTTGGCGGTAGCCTATGTGGATCCTCCTTCTCCATTGACGCAAGTACAAGGGAATGTCGCTCAATGATTACTCAGTTCAGCAAATGCTTCAGGAAGGTAGGGCCACATACAACATGGGCACAATCTATATTGCACCGGAGTGAACTGCTGAAGCATCATCGACATCCACGCAGAAGCGGGTGATATCCTACAAAATTGACCGAGACTACTCAGCATTGCGAGCTATATTTGGCATCAAAGAGGGAGCCTGGACCACGACAGGTGAGCCAATGAAGAATTCTCGGCCAGGGCCAGGGGAACACTTGACGCCTCTATCGTGGATGATTGCGAGACTTGAATTGCCTCTCGGTATCTCCTTTACCTCAAATCTGCTTTCTGCGAGTGGAGACTGTCTTGTTTGTTGATCGAGATGGAACTGTGCCCGGTTCTATATGGTTCAATTGTTCTTGGATGCACATTTACCTCTCCAAATCTGGTCTCTGGCTATCGATCATCTATCGCCCATATTCAAACCTCAGGAATGACCTGTTCAGGATTACATATATCTGGGTAAACTATAACGACCTCACTGCGACCTCACTATAATCATAGTTAGTAAAATGATCCCCAAATGGCCTTAATTCAGTTTAGTGAAATATTATTATTTACCCAGGTATATGCATATATCTATCCATGAGTTCAGGATTCCCATGACATGGGATGGATGACCATAAACACCCATAAACCATGTACCATTTGCGTTTTTTTCATGGGATAGTAATGCTGATTTAACATGAGATAATGGGGATTTAATGGCTGTGGTGGGATATATATATATATATATGCATATTTAATATCTATAACCATACAATGGGATATCCCATAAACCATGAAGGGCTATATATATATAACCAACATTTTGTTTTAACAGTGAAAATATGGTTAAATCAGATTAAAGGTACCCAATTGTCAGACTCAATTGGGGTGTTTCACGCAATTTGATCGAAAAAACACATCAAAATCACCATCCGGTAGTCAAACGTGGCTGGCTGGAAAATCCACCATTTATAGATGATTTTCATTTGTTTTCCCATTGAAACCTGCATTTATAGGGGATTTTCCAGTATTGTCTTATATTTTCCATTTTTTCCATGGTTTTTGCAATTTGAACTTCTGTTGATATAGGATTTTCTGTCGCCGCGGTTACCGAGGGTATACCCTGCAGGCTCCACAGGAGCGACGAAGAAGATTTGAATCTCCACCTGCGATCACCGAGGCGGCGACATTTTCGGCTGGGGAGACGGAAGTGGTGGATGTAGCATTCGTTATACTGGGAAATGTGCCCTCTGGTTATTTAACATAGCCATGGAAAATAACCCATTTATAGATGGTTTACCTATTAAAAATGGTGATTTTCCATGGCTATGTTAAATAACCAGATAGTAATGGAATATGGTGATGAGAAATGGCATTTAAACCAGTTTCTAGGTCAATCAATTGGATGGGTAGAAACTAACCCGAACTAGTCTCTTGGTATTTAATGGTTTTATCTACGTTCACCAGCTAAGAATTTATTTTCTTGCAGGGTATCTAAGATTGGCCATGCTATGGATGGATGGGCTGGGGGGGGTTAGGAACTAGTTGAGTCAATTGAGTGGAAAATTGAGATGCTAAATGGTGAAATGTAGAATATTGTAACATCAAATCTAAGTATGGATGAATCCCGCTTTTAGTCATTGCCACAAAGTGCTGCCATAGCTAGCTAAGTTGATTGAAATAGGTATGTTTTAGTAGGCTCTATGGTGATAACAACTATTAGTTAATGAGGTTGTAGTTCGACAAACAGAACTGGGGGGAGGGCTGCGACCTTGTAGGAAAACCTTGGTTGAGTAGTGTTTCTTTGCCATAAAAGGGGCATACTGGGGATGGTGATATTTTCATAGGACGACCAGCCAGATGATATCGATTTTCCATTGAAATATGGGATACTTCCTTCATGGGAGTTTACCAATATCTGGGTAAAAAAATATAACGACCTCACTGTTCTCCCGAAGCCGGGAATCATGGTTTATTTTAGGGAAATCATCCCCTTTTATGGCCCAACAATTCAGGTTGGTGAAATGTTATAATTTACCCAGCAATATGTATCTGGTTGGTGGTTTGGAACATGAATTTTATGTTCCATTTCATATATGGGATGTCATCTTTCCCATTGACGAACGAATATTTTTCAAGATGGTTATTGCACCACCAACCAGATATTCATTGATATTTTTAGATGTACTAGTATTATCCTCTGAAATCTCAATGATTGTGGATCATCCCATGGATAATTACCATTTGTAGATCATTTATAGATCAACCACCAAAAATTGATAAAAATGGTAGACCATTGGATGCTGAGATACCATGTCACAGCTGGACACAGCTCAGTTTTTTTGTTCCACAGAAGTGGACAACTCACCATGTGTAGATCATTGTCCTCAGGAAACTACGGATTTCCACATTAGTAAATGTCAATACCATGGTAAACGTTTACAGTTTGCGAACTGGAAAATTACCATTTTGAAGAGGTAAATCAACTATTTCTATGGTCCATGTTCAATAGCTATGTAACAAATTACCAGAGGGTAATATAAAATCATAGGGTCTGGATTGGTTTTCAGAAGACTTGGTTCTATGCAAAGGTGAGAAGCGCAAAGTGTCAGGTCGATCTCATCCCTTGAGTGTGTGTAAAATCGCCATTTCAGGTACTGTAGCGATTTTGGAGGTAAGGTACCTACAAGATGGTGCCCCAGTTCGTTAGCTAAGTTGGTTTATAAGTCCAAAAACTAAGGTTTATGGGGTTATATCTATAGTTAATGGGGATTATAAACCAACAAACATCACTATGGGGGCACCACCTTGTACAATATATGTTGGGTCAATGTAAGGGGCTCAATTTCCGTGTGCATACCCTTGGAACATGATTTTATGTGGTACAGTACCTCCAGTTTAAATCATATGTTAACATGTGTTGACACATTCCCATGATATTTCAATTCATATAGTACATAACTACACTAAAAAAATATATATCTACCATATCTACCATTAAACTTGGTTTATATCATTTATATCCCATCTTCTCATTGATTCCTATCCCAGTCATTGAGCTTTCGGAGCCCTCAGCCTTGTTGGGATCTCATCCCAGGACGTGAGACGAAGAAGACAGGATTCTCCACCGAATCCAGAGGCAACGGGAGTTCCGTTTTCACCATGGTTTTTTGTGTCCACCTACTTGGTGGCTCATCCCACTTAATAAGTGGGTTAGTTCACCCCAGTTAGTGGAGTTTACCCCGCTTTCGACCTACTTTGGTAAACGTTTACATATCTATGTTTTGCGTGGATATAGAACCAATGATGGGATGAGGTGGGATGTTTTTCGTGTCCACCTACTTTTTGGATCATCCCACTTACCGTCTTGTAAACGTTTACATAACGAACTGGAAAATCACCATTGGTAATTGATAAATCCACTATTTCTATGGCCATTTTCAAGTTAGCAAACTGTAACAAATTCCCAGAGGGTAGGTGGCTTAGTTCACCCCAGTGAAAGAAGTGGATGAACTCCACTTGTCCCATGCACATAACTTGGGTGAACTAACGTATTTACGATTCGTGGGAAGAGCCACCAGCCGTACTGATCGAGATTTTACTCATCAGCCAAATGGGATAGTTGGATGGGTAAACGATGGTTGTATAATGCTGTATTAATGTTGTATAAAATAGCAAATCAATGCAAATCATGGATATAACATGGGTATACAATGGATGTCGAACCAATGACTAGCGTGACTAGCTGGTCGCTGGATTTCAATGTTTATGTTCAACGCGTTGATATGTTTCAGGGTAGATCTACGGCAAACATTGGATTTGTGCGGTTCCGTTATCATTGGACTGTGCTCTGTCGAATTTGGACTGTGCTATGTCGAAATTGTTTGATTGATGTGTCTTTTGTAGAAAATTCCAAGTGATTTGGCAATGCCAGAGAATGTTTTTGGTGGCAGTGGAGCAAAGGGCTGCCTATAGTTAGCTAAGTTGGTTTATAAGTCCAATAACTAGGGTTTATGGGGGTTATATCTATAGTTAATGGGGATTATAAACCAACTTAGCCGACTATGGGGGCACCACCTTGTAGTATGTCTTCTCTTTGATGAACGCCATGGTGTCATTGCAATCCCACAGCCATGTGCCAGGGAGACTTCAGAAGAAGACAGGACTCTCCTCCACACCCAGAGGCGGGGAAGAGACAGGAGGGAACCTTGACATGCTCTCTAAAAATTCAACATCTGATTTTCCATATACCATCTGGTTACATAGCCATGCAAAATCACCATTTTTAATAGGTAAAACCATCTATAAATGGGCCCTTTACCATTATGTTAAATAACCAGAGGGTATTGGGAATAATGATCCCAACTGATTTTCATATTTTTCAGAGGGGTAGGTCAACCACCAAGCAGACATAGTAAAAGTGCTGATTTTCCATAGCTATGGCTATGTAAGTTTACCAAAAAATAAGTCAATTTTGTTACATGACAATGTAGGCGATTTGTCACATGACATATGTCTCGAGATGCCAATGTAGGATGGTGGTCTGATTTGGGTAAAAGAATCGGTGATTTTCCGTTTACAAAAATGGAGGATTTAAACACTGGTTGGTGGTTTCAAACATGTTTTTTTTCCATAATATATGGGATAATCCTTCCCATTGACTAATATTTTTCAAGATGGTTAAAACCACCAACCAGAACATATTTCTCGTTTCATGCTGGCCACGAGCTGCTAGACGCAGTTGTTCTTTGCAACCGAGTCTTCTGACATAATTACAACTTACATGTGGTAAACCCAACATGTGTAAATCATTGTCCTAGGGAACCATCGTTTTCCAGATTTTTGTTTGCATGTTTACCAGAGGGTAACTTCAGTAAACCTCAGCCTGAACCATGCCGCCATGTGAATTGATCTCTGCACAGCCAGGGCGACTTCAGACGAAGAAGACAGGACTCTCCACCGCCGAACCCAGAGGCACCCGCTTGGGGCCGCTTGGAGGATTGGGAACCGGTTAGTAATCAGTGCAGTAACTGATCTCTATGGATAGTACAAGGTGAGGCCCCCATCCCCCAGGTATGTTGCTTTATAACACAACTATAGTAGCTAATCAGTTATATCAGTTATATTCCCCAAAAAAACTGGTTGGTGGTTTGGAACATGTTTTTCTTCCATATATTGGGAATAATCATCCCAACGGACTCATATTTTTCAGCGGGGTAGGTCAACCACCAACCAGAATAGGTAGCTAATCAGTTAATTAAGCAAGTTAGAATGTGCGTCAACTTAGCTATTTCTGGGACCTCACCTTGGAAAATCGGGACGCAGCAAGAGATCCGCCGATCTTAGCCCCTGTGGATTGAGTTGGAAAAAATCGCCGTTTTTTTTTTCACGAGGAAATCCGATGATGTCACAACAGGATGGGGCCACCAAGATAGCGTTCAGTTGGTTTATAAGTGGCTGAATTCTATGGTTTATGGTAGATACCAGTAGTACCGCACAAGGCGGTGGCGGAAGTTTCAGAATAGGAAACCTATAGGAGACGTTGGTTGTTGTGAATCACGGATGGCAGAGCGAATCCACTGATTGACCGAAAGGTGGTTG
>Ga0126342_10009765_pt1 | contig 17184 bp, 16 predicted proteins | sample Cyp1metagenome_FD_92528 | JGI IMG/M metagenome (GOLD analysis project Ga0126342, IMG submission 92528) | Coral microbial communities from Lord Howe Island, Old Settlement Bay, Australia - Cyphastrea 1 metagenome | ecosystem: Host-associated > Invertebrates > Cnidaria > Coral ... | reverse complement strand
GGAGGACGAGGCAGGAGGAGGCGGAGGAGGAGGAGAAGGAGGAGGAGAAGGAGGAGAAGGAGGAGGAGGAGGAGGCAACTGACATAAAATCTAACAACCCTCACCTGGCAGGTGGGGAAAAAAAACAAGTACCGTTTAACCACAGGGTTGACCAATACAGATGGAAACATGATATGATGAACTACCTAATACGCGGAGCTGTTTGGCAGCCTCGCACACCAATCCATTCATGTTCAATTTGCAACGGTGCTTGAACTATGTATGTGGTAATAGGTTTGGTAGGTAGCTAAAGCACCAACGAGCCATTTTCACCTCTATGAGGGACAACGGCCCAACATCGGTTTGACAACTGACGTCAATCATGGCCCCCTCCAAACTTCTACGTGATTTGATGCAGAACATGTCATAGTGTGGTTTCCATATATGTTTATTTCAAGACTTGCAGTTTCTTGCCTGGTGTCTAACAAAATGCACTTATGCAACTTACATCCCCAAGATTGTACTTAACATTATATAGGAGAGGAGAGAAAACTATTATATATAAGAATATATTCTTGAAGTATTCCAGGTTACCATGAGGTGGGGCCAAGATAGCTAAGTTGGCAACCATAACTCCAATATGTTTTATCATGGTGTATTTTAAATATATGTATTTGATTCTTTGATAGTCAGTGGATGTTAGTGGGGTTTATAAACTCACTTATACCTGACGTGGTTGACCCAACTTGCCAAGCAACTTCAACACCGAGGTGGACGTGGAGCAAGGTGAAGCACTGCCCACGATTTGCTTTGAAACCTGCCGATGGGGGGGCCAGAGCCATGTGTTCCCCAAATGGTCATTGAGGGGCGACCTAAGCATGACCATCCATGATCATCCGTCATCCAGATATCTGAAACCTGCGGATGGTACCAGGTACCTGGATCCACAACTTGTGTAATTTGAGCTCTCGAAAAACAATCTCTAGGAATCCAAAACTTCGCCGGATCAACTTTACACATGATTTCCGAGGAAACGACTTGCCCTGAGCGCTTCCAGAATTTGGCCCACTTGATGCGTGACACTGTGCCTTGAAAAGCAAGGATTTGCGTCCCAAGATGACTTAAGCCAAAAGTATGCGAAAGTGCCACGACTACCGGGCTAAGGAGCTAATGTTGGTAAAACAATGCCATAAACCTTTCTCCCCAGTCATCACCGTTTTTCATATGTAGTTCATGGCATTGTTTTCCCCACATTAATGTTATTGGATGCTGCACAAAAATGTTAAATCCTGTTCATCCAAAGACATCCAAGAGGACAATCCACCGTTCAATCTATTTCCAACGACTTCCCAGCCAATGCAAATGGCAATCACACATTAGACTTCATTAGGCATTGTCCATCAAAAACCTACTATATATATAATATATATAATATATATATATATATTAATTCATTCCATTTCATTCTACCGGAACTTATGCCATTAAAACTAAGCACACACATGCACAATGTTGCCAAACTTCTTGCAACAAACCTACCCCCGTCCTCATTTTGGTCCAGTGCCATGTCCAAGCAGAGTTCCACCCCAGTGGTCTGAGGCTCAAGTGGTGGATCAGGTTCAAGCCGTCAAGCTCTGCAAGCAGCTCAACACGACCATCCCGCGGTTGATCCACTACCCCTCCACTGCAGAGACGGTGAACGCGGCGTACGCCTTGGCTCGGCCGGGGGAACTCTACTGCGATCCCAGGTGCTGATGGGGATGCGATCCGGAGAACGGAACGGGGGAACGGAGATTGGCCATAATGGGGATGTAACCCCAAAAGAATGCAGAAACCAGGATGTTTCTTCATAATGTTGGATACTGATTAGTGTAGGCCCCCCCTCAACAGTTTTAGGCTACTCAATAACTCGGCATTTTCTGGGCCCCCCTCAATAATTTTTAGGATAGTCAACTTAAGTAAGGATTTCAATTGACATCAATCTACTTTCAATTGATTTTCCTTTTAAATCCTCAACAAAAATGCCCCAAAAGTTTTTGTGCACAATAGGTACCATCGAAACAATTATATACATTATTGAGGATCTGGGTCACTCATCGGGTACCCCCTTGAAAAATTGTTTGGGTGCTGTTTTTGTTTTTGTTTTTTTAATTGAGGGTTTAATAAGGAATCTAATAGTTTGGGAAACCTTACATTTTCAAGGCTTTAACATGGATATGGCTTTCTAAAGTAAATGGGCCAGCTTTACCCAAAGAAAGGTGTATAAAGGTGGATAAAGCTCCTCCTGAAAAAATTGGATCTGAGAAAAAACTTCTCACAATAGAGGCCTACCCCCCATTCACAAGATACTCAATAATTTTTGGAAATTGTCTCACAATACAGCCCCAGGACATTAATCGGTATCCAGGGGGATAGGCCTGCAATTACTTAACGGAGTGTATTAATCCGGGGAGTGCTGTGATAAAGGTGGATCTGTATAAAGGAAACTTCGGTTGGCGCTTGTGTTGGTGTGGAAGACCCGGGCTAAACATGTGGGACTTGGACAGCTGACAGTGACAATGGACCAATAGTTTTTGTTCGCCTTTTTTTGCGCGGGGCATTTAACAACATATACTGTATCAAAATAATTCAAAATATGTATTTGGTAGTATAAAGGCCATGAACGGATGATCAAGACATGAGGATTTTGTTCAACCTACTGTAAGAATGAACCAAAGACCCGCATCAGGAAGTTTCTATGACAAACAATCCATTTCTTGGTGGCTAGTATGAGTCACACTCCCATGGTAAGACCTACAGAGGATATATATATATGATTATATATGAACGATTTTGCCAAGCAGTGCTCTACAGAAATTGTAAACAGAAATCCCTTGTTATGTCTTATCGTAATGCATATTTATGAAATTTTATGTTATGAAAATATGCTGTAACAAATTAAATGCTGTTTGATTTCATGTTACCCTCTGGTAATTTAACCTAGCTATGGAAAATGGACCACTTACAGATGATTTTCCCAGCTAGAAACCTCCATTTATAGATGGGATTTTCCAGTTCGCTATGTTAAATTACCAGAGGGTATTATCCATTATATCACCTATAAATCCCTATAAATCCCTATAAATCCCTATAAATCCCCATTATTCCAATGATGCGTTGCCAGTCATATCCCACCCGGAGGCACACCCTGGTCTTGTGCGAACGCGACTGGGGGGCACAAGAGATCCGAAAGCTCAACGTGGGGTTCAAGGTCCTCTCTGCGGCCGAGATCATCGATGCTTATTGACTTAAAAGTGTTGAAGGGAAGTCGAGAAACACAAAACATTGGAAGTTTCCGTTTGTCATTTAGTCTCAACATGTAACATCTATATGTTTATGTACAGTAATTATATGATTTATGTACATGTTTAATTCTAAGTATGACATGTACATGTCTATGTATATGTTACAGTATTGTTTTTGCTTAATTTGCCGAAACTCATAAACTGTTGTTCATAGTGATGTGTGGAGAGAGAGAGAGAGAGTGTGATGTGCATAGCTATTCAGGTCTACAATTCTTTGTATGTATAGATGGAGGGAGGAACTTTGAATTTGCATATGCGTATGTGCATGAAGGCATGCATGCGGTGCCCAATTCTCCACCTAAAGCCATGGCCCACCATCCTTTGGCCAAGGGCCAAATCTTATCTTCCTTGTGACATTTGCCAGTCAGCCCAGCCTTTGTTTCAACGGCATAAAATGGCATAAATATATACTCTGAATAAGAAACATAGGGGACCTCAAAATCATGAAACCAACATGTGTGATGGGAACCATTTATGTTAAAGTGATGTCCTAAGGTGCCAGGATTATCCAATTTTGGTGGTATCTCCCCAGTGCCAAAAATCATCCAGCCGCATGGGTAAATACCAGCACGATTGGTTGCACATCGGTGACTGGTTTGCATGTACATTCACTGGCAATGATCCAACATGATTTATAGATATATCATGAACTATCATGGTATACCTGGATACCTACAAGGTGGGGCCCCCCAGCCCCCCAGTGATGAAGTGGGTGAATAACCCCTCTAGATCTAGATATATTCCCCATTCACAAGAGAAACCAAGGCCAGTGTATATCAATTTGGCTTTAACGGTGGCCTCACCTTGCACAATGGATCATTCTATCGGAAACGCTCTGATATTACCCTCCGGTAAACAAATATAGCTATTGAAAATGGCCATCTATAGTGGATTTTCCCCTCAAAAATGGTGATTTTCCATAGCCATGTTAAATTACCAGTTACCAGAAACCATGAGAGCGGAACAGCCAGTTCTCACCCCAGGATCTTTTGCGAGAGGTGCGGCAATGGGCGCGCCACGGCTTCAGTGGCCGTGAGATCCAGGCGGCACGGTATGGCACGGGGCGTACCGGGGCGTACTTCGGCATGGGATTCAAACCACCAAGGAATGGATTTGAAACATGAAAAACTTGATCTAAACCACCCAGCAATTGATTTGAACCAAGATTTGTTTATATTTATATAATTAGAACTTAGGACTCCTAGGACAATAGTCATCAGGCTTTAGTAAAGGGCATTAATCTGGGAGAATCTGGGGATGATTATTGATCAACCAGAAATGATGCTTGGCCTGGTGTTTTTTTTCAAGCGGCCGCATCCTGATCATGATGAATCATCAATCATCATCCCAAGATGGCAATCCCATCCGTCCAACCGGAACCCCTGCACACGAATCCATTGTTCCAAGGTGGTTTCTCTGAGGGATGCTGTTCTAATATTGAAGTGGCTTAAATCCCCAATCGGAAATGCTTGACCCAAATTGACTTGTGATTTGCAATCACATCTGGAGATGTTTGGAGGACATCCCCCTTTTTTGATTGGTAAACCATGTTAAACCCCTGCAACAATGGACTGGTAGGGAAAACCGGGGAAATCTCGAGGAAACCTTGTTTTTTTCCATGTTTTTGCCATGTTTTTGCCACCATTGGTGTTTCCTATCGAGTTTCCCTTAAACCAATGACTGCTGACTGCTGACTGCACGTCCAGACCGAGCTGGACCGTCGCGACGCCACGATCTTGAAACTCCTTAGGAGTGCCATGCACGCGGCCTGCAGCGGACAAAACGATGTCGTTTTGCGGTCGGATGTTCGTTAGGAGATTCGACCAGACATGGTGTTACTCAGTGATTCAGCCAACACAAAAGTTTAAAGATATACTTCGATATAAAGAAAAACGAAAACAACTTCATATGAGGGATATCTACAAAAAATCACATGATATCTTGCATATAGTATATTGTATATATAATTAACATAATTTTGGATGTCACTGTGATAGTGGGGCTGGGTCCGAAAACTGGCCAGGATTAGAAGCGGTTGAGACGGTTGGCATTTCAGCGGTTGGCCGTCCCCACAGCCCCCGTGCTAGGCGGATTACTTGGCTGAATGCCAATGCAACTTATTTTGCACTTGGTCACAGACGCTTAGGGATGTCTCCGGCATGGGTCTGACCTGAGTTTGCTGGTGGTTGGAAGCATGTTGGAGTTGTATTCGGGTTCCATGCCCTTCCGAAATTAGCGGAATATCCCCGGTTTACTACGACATCGTTTTTTGGGTAATATATGATATGTTGTTCAAAAACTGTCGATTTCCATGGATTTCCCATGTCCATATTGGTAATTACACCCATTTCAATCTCCATGTTTGTTCGTCATATCCCTGATTCTTGGTTGGTTATATATATTAGCTTGGTGCACCTCCAGCCTCTATCAAATCAACAAAAATCAACCCAATTTTTGCTGGTCAAACTATGTTCAACTGTTCAATATATTTTTTTGTGTTGTTCAAAACCATTTTTGAAAAGTGGGAAGATGCGCGAGACCTCACCCGCCGAAGCCGCCGAACCCGCCGTGAGGTCTTTGGTTATGCGCCCCTTGACCAAGAAACGCGAGAGGTCCAGGGATCCAGCCTTTTCACGCTGCGTCGTACGCTGCGTCGTACGTTTGTGGTTGACGAGTCGTTTTGTATGGAGCTATCAACAATTAATATCACTATAGATCAATAACATACCATGGAACAATGGGGGGATTAGATCATACCTAAGTTTCATATAATCGATTTGGAATCTATGTCAAGAAATCGCCAATGTGATTATTATTGAGGTTGGACTATGTTGGACTTATCCATCACTGCGGTTTGCTGTGATAATGATGTACAAGAATAAACTATCACCATTCATTGGCTGACCACATTGTGTAACTCTACTTCGGATTTGTTGTTGGTGAAATCACGTAAAAAAAAATAGGCAGGTAATCATCGGGTATAGGCTCCTCTGTTTCTATGCAGACCCATCAAGCATAAGCAACACATCTCCCCAGTATATCATCCACTGAATCGGCTGTGGCATGCTGTGGCTGCTTCGAGTCACATTGTTGAAACAATCCACTGAATGTAACAACAACGGTAAAAGCCTCGAACATGTCCCAGTTTTCAGGATTTTTCATTGTCATATAGTTAGATGCCAACTTTCATCCAGTTTGAAACTGCAGGTTCACTGTAGGTTATCCTAGGATTGGATTAAAAATTATAGACAAAATAGATATATACTTATAGATTGCTAATAGTATGGAAATCATTTATCATATTTCCACAGAAATTATCATATTTCTTGGATTACCCTCTGGCAATTTAACATAGCTATTGAACTTTGCCCAAAGAAATCGCTGATTTACCTATTTTTCAGATGGTGATTTCCATAGTTATGTTAGTTTACCAGAGGGTAACCATATTTTTTTCTGGATCTAATGGTGGTTACTAATGGCGATTTATGGTTAATGATGATTCATTGTGATATGGAAGTTTCCTGAAATAGGGGTATCCCCAAATCATCCATTTTACTAGGGTTTTTCCTTTATAAACCATCCAGCTATTGGGGTACCCCCATTTATGGAAACCCCAATATACTGATTGATGATCATTATTAACCACTAATCCTCCCAGAAATACCATTAATGATTATATGATAGATATTAATAAGATTATTATATATACACTAATGTTTAGTGGTGAATTTAATAATCACCATTAGAATAATAGTCATTAAGTTCACCATTATATACTGTACCATTACCCCAGAAATTATGAATCATGATGAACCATTATATACTATCACTATTATTTTGACTTTTAATGATGATTAATATCTATTTAATTCTATCTATTAATCATTAACAGGATGATTAGTCCAATGGTTAATGGTGAACTTAAGATGATGAATAGATTAAACCATTAATATATTAATATATACCAACCATTGGTTCATGAACCAATGACTGGTTGGTGGTTTCAAACATTTTTGTCCATTTCATATATGGGATGTCATCCTTCCCATTGACGAACTCCATGATTTTTCAAGATGGTAGGTATACCACCAACCAGATCGTAATAAGTATCATAGACCATAGTGAAATTGGAGTTATTAACCATAGTTAATAATACTGGCTAATAGTTATTAACCATAGTTAAACCATTCCATTGGTTCATGAACCAGCATAAACCCATCTCATAAAACCCATCATAAAATCATCATAAACCCATCATAAACCAGATGATTAAATGGGATCATTAAATCCTCCCAGGAATATTAAATGGTGTGAAATCCTCTGGGTGAAATATTTCTGGGCGGATAATACAATCATAAAACCATATAAAACCATCATAAACCCATCGTAAACTCATCATAAACCAGATGATGTTTAATCATAAACCCATCATAAACCCATCATGAAATCCTCCCAGGAAATCCTCTGGGTGAAATAGTTCTGGGAGGATAATATGATTAAAGAAGTTCACCCCAGAATTCCTCCCAGGCGGCCGCTAGCGTGCCATTGGACCGCACGCTGGAGATCCTGAAGGATCTCGAGGGAAAGAGCTCCACGGCGCCTCGGAGCCAGCGTAGCCATGGCTATGGCTGGAAAAAGCGGCAGAAAACCATGGGAAAACCATGGGAAAACCATAGGAAAACCGTAGGAATCCAGGAAAACCATGGAAAAATCATGGAAACTACGCAGAAACTATAGGAAAACCCCTTATAAATATTGTAAATGAAGGTTTCTAGCTTGGAAAATCATTGAGCTCAAGTTGGTTTTTCCAGCACGCCATTGCTTGAGTACCGGGTACCGGAGGGTTTTTGTTGGCATTCGATGGGGAAAAAATGGGGGATCAACGTGGGGGATCCCGTTACTATTGGCATTCGATCAGATTTGAGAATTTTCCAATGATGATTAGATTTGGGATCCATTGGTTACTTCATTTGTGTCATCATGTTGTATCAATCGATGATTATCATGTGATTATCATTGTGTTGTGATTATCATGTGATCATTCTTGTATCGTTGTATCATGTTGTATCCTTGTATGATCACAACCCGTGAGGGTCAGGCGGGTTAGGCCAAACATATTGCCACTGAGGTGCAAAATCCCTCGGGCTACGTGAAGGTGCTTTGGGGAAAACCAACATGGCCAGAATGGTTGGCTTGGAGATGATTTACCAAAGGGGCATTTCTCGTTTTGCTTCCCTGGCAGAGACAAGGCATCAGCAAATCCACCACAGTCAAGATCATCAATGCCAGCGGTTTAAGCAGAAGATTGATTCCGATATGGAAACTGGAGGATTTTCCTATCATGTCAACCCGGGATTAATAGACCCCTACTGTAGGCTGTTAAAATTGCGGGGTGGCATTGATAACGCCATCGGATTAAGAAACCCTGGCCGCCCCTGAAGATTGTAGAAGAAATCTGCTGGCACCAGCCAAACAGCCACCAGATGTGCAGATGTGCATGTTCCGCTGGATTTAATGGGGCTCTACCCCTTCGCCAGACATGCGAGTTTGGATGTAATCGGGTCACGTAACCCAATCATGACATTTAGGACGGAAGGAGTCATCCTGGCAGTAAGACTTTGATGGGCTTTCCTGGGCAGGGAATTCAGCTCGTTGTGTGGATCGAAACTGGAGCTGCTTGCCCCAAAGATTCCAAAAGCATCCAAAAAGCGAGGTCTGTTTGGCATGAGGTATTGTATTCTTAAGGGGGGGCAATTTGATTTGCCCATAGAGAAGTGGATGGATGGACGGACTGATGGATGTAGATAGATGTTAATATGGATTTGTTTGAAAACAGCCTGCCCCAGCCCCCATGAGAGACAACCCCCCACTGTTTAGCATCATGTGACCCTCAGTTGATCCATAGAAATTTGATCTTGTAACATCTTGTAAATATATTGAACATTGTGGGGTGAACGGGTGGACAATATGTTCTAAATGACTATTTACATGTGTATATTATATGTTTAATGACTATTTACATGTGTTGACTCGATAAAATTAGCACTAACCCTATTGGGTGAACAACATTACGTGAATTATTGGATCTAAGTACACTAACATACATTAACATGAGTAAACCCAATAATAAGCGCTCCCATTCACTTTATTAACACACCATTTGGTTTATTGGCTTTCCAGGCTTCCATCAAGCGAGAGCTTTCAGGCCCTTGGGTTGGGTTTTTTGGGGATGATGAGAATCCATGAACATATGTGACAAATTTACATTCATCATATATACATATGTATATTAGTGAATGTATATATATATATATAATAATAATATATATATATATAATATTTATCAATTAATGAATATTATTATTAGTGAATGTATATATATATTTATCAATTATATATATATAGAGATTATATATATGTATATATATATACATAATAATAATATATATATATATTTATCAATTATATATATATATATAATATTTATATATATCTATATGTATATATGTATGTATGTATGTATGTATGTATGTTTGTATGTATGTATGTATGTATGTATGTATGTGTGTGCTTGGATGGCTCTTTGCCGGCTCGGCAGTTGCCAACCAGGACGCACGGATTTTTGTTGAAGCCATGGCAGGTGATCCACGGAAACGGCCAGCTTCCATCGTGACAGGTCGTGGCGGGCCGGTGGAGAGTTCATGGGAAATCTCGCTGAAAAGGTATGGAAGATGGCTAGGATGGCTAGGAAATCCATGGAAATCCCCCATGACTTGGCATTCAAATAGGAAACACATCAAAGTACCCTCTGGTAATTTAACATAATTATTGAAAATGGCCATTGAAATTGTGAATTTTCCCATTAAACATGGTGACTTTCCATAGTTATGCAAACGTTTACCAGGGGGGAAATGTTTGACGTTTCATTGCGCAATCTGTTTGATTACCAGAGGCTACCCATTCGGATGTGCCTTCAGCGACAGGAACTGGAACTGATTGGGATGATCACCGATGTGAGGGTTTTTTTACGATGAGACATCATGAATACCCTCCGCAAATTTAACATGATTAACTGTGGATAATCATCATGTTGAAAAGGTGACCATTTTCAGCGGCTATGTTAGTTTACTGGAGAGCAGCTGTTTTGTTGAAACTGTCCTACCTAACCGACGTTGGACCTGGAGCTTTGCTGCAAACATATTCCGCCTTGCAGTGTTATGTCGGAGTTGTGTCGATCCGATCGTTTTCATGTCAAAGGGGATGACGGCATCACCACAAAAACCCATCAAATTGGATAGATTTACAACGACCTCACGTCGCGACGTCACTTGATTTATGGTTTTGTAGGGGTAGCTATTCCAAATATCATCGAATATCTTAGGTTGGTGAAGAGTCAAAGCAAATAGCAGAAAAAAAACAAGCCCAAAAAAAACAGATTGAGATAGAAACGGGACACGTGTTTCAAATGGGAGTTACCGGGTTCTTTAAAAAAATCAGCCATCCACAGGAAACCACATAGATACCTTACTTACCCCCACAACCTCCAACTTCAATGTTGTGATCGGAAGTGCCGAGCATCATCAACGCAAAATGTTTTTTTTTTTGAAGGCCGTCAAACACAAAATTCAGAAGACAACATTGATTTGGGGGACGGGGGGGACATGACGTTTGTCGTGTGGTACTTCATGGGATGGCTAGTTTTTTTGAAGAAGCCGGTATTTCAGTTATGTATAGTAACTATAGTATTACAGTATAGCTACCCTCTGGTTATTTAACATAGCCATGGAAAATCATCCCTTTTAATAGGTACATCATCGGGTCATTTTCCATAGCGAACTGTTAGTTACCAGAGGGTATATGGTTCCTTCATCATTTCCAGAGATATTTCCAGATCCAATGCCCAGGCCCTCCAGCGAAACGCCGGGCGTGAGCTGTGAGCTCGCTGTATCGCTGATGTCATGTGTCGTATAAAGGAAAAGCTGCAGCTGAGACATGGCAGATATGGCAGACATGGCGAAAAAGGTATGTTTTACTAAGAAAACATCGTGATTTCATGGAATTTAGATGGATATTTCGCTTGATTTAGCTAGCCAAGTTATTTTAAGATGTTTAAGTAACTAGGCTAAGTATGGCTAAATACGATGCATGGGATATATATATATATTTAAATGGGATTATCAATTATAAACCAACGTACTTGTATGGGGAACAGCCTGTTTCAGGGACTCTGCTAGCAACAAATGACCGTTGACTCCCTTGACCTCTGAACATACTTTTCCTGCACAAAGTTATGGCCAACATATAACTTGTGTTTGAGCTTGCTGTTGATGGTGTTGGTCATGATCATGATGATGATGATGATGAGGATGTGGATGAGGATGATGAGGATGATGAGGATGATGAGGATGATGAGGATGATGAGGATGATGAGGTTGATGAGGATGATGAGGTTGATGAGGTTGATGATGATGATGATGAGGATGATGAGGATGAGGATGGTACAGCAATGGTGACAGTGCACATGGTGTTGACGTTGGTGGTTGTGGTTCTGAAGCCATTCGGAATGGGGCGATGAACATACAGCTAGGCAGCAGCGATTTTGGTGTGAACAGCAAGCTCATAGGGTTAACTCACCCATTCCAATCCTCTTTTGCTCCTGTCTCATTGAGAGGTTCGCCGCTTCAAATTAGTTTTCCCAAAAATGCAGTGTGCCTGAACAAAAACGCCATGCAAATTGGGACAACATGTCATGAACACTATTGGTAATCCAGCTGCACTTTTCAACATATGTCAAATTCCATTGAAAAAATATATATCAAACAGATTCAAACTGTAAACAATGATCCCACCAGTTGATAGGTGGTGAACATCCCCCTATTTATAGGGTTTCAACTTCCTATACTGTGGGATTTCTTCCATCCACAGCATGTCAATTGGAATTGGACTTCTAGCAGAACCATTCGCCGGTGATGGCAGGTGAAGCGCAGGGACATGGTAAGACGGGGGTAACTGCAGGTGGCCTTCTTTTTAAGCAACGGGATAGCTATGAAATTCCTATGAAATACCATATGTTTTTGAGATCAATACCTGTCTCAATGGGATCAATCCCTGTGATTTGTTTGATGTAGAAATTATATATATATAATTATATGTATGGATATTTTGGGGATGAAGATCCAAAAGTATTAACTATTTTTGTGTTGGAGATGTCATGCATGGGCTTTGATTCATAGCCAAAGTGGAAATGCATGGTGTGTATCAACAAACAGGTTTTTATTTTAATGGAAACTTATGGAAACTTGATCAAATGGTAAAACTGAGGAGATAGGCATTGCTTTGGATAAATTGTCACGACCTCACTGCGACTTTTGTGATGATTAGTAGGGGGAATCATCCCCAAATATCCCAAAATTGCCTTCATGTTTTGGTTAGTGAATGATTATGAATATATATATATATATACATATATATATAATTATATATATAGTTTGTCCCGATAGTTTCACTACCATGACTGCAATATGTGGTTGGATCCATATGGGGTGAAGCCATCACTCGCGGGTATGACCTCAATACTCAGATCATCCATTTGGCTCGTTACACCCCAAAGGTCATCAACATATCTATAGGTGAAGATTAATTTTCATATACCCTATATATGTAAATATCCATATATGGATTATTTGGCTTACGGACATATATAATTAGATATATATAGTATATGGTAATAGTTACCTTCGGATTTATCACATGTTCTACCTCTTTCCTTCACTGTTGTAGCTTCAGGTGCTACCTCTGCCACTGCCTTGCCTCCTGGGGCTTGCACCTGAGAGCCTGTCACACCCATGTAGAAAATTGTGGTGTAACCAATCCATATTTTTTTCAGACAAACCCATATATTCATACATTGGATACATTGGTATCAAACCATATTGTGATTGTTCCGACACATGGTCTAAAATCTGATATCCAACTATATATATATATATATTTAGTAGGTCCTTTGCTACACTTATATAATTTGTTTGTTTTGGATATACCACTATTTTCAGACGCACTCATCGACATTGTGAGACCTGTGATTTTTACGGAATTGTGCTGCTGATCTATTGATTTATAAGAGGATTGCTGGTACTGGTTCTCGCGACACATGGGACCCGCATCACGACCTCTCTTTCTTTTGCCTGATTTGCGGTTTGCACATGTTGATTTTTGTTGCAGAACGCTTTGACGCCTGGTTTTTTTTCCCTCGGCGTTGCTGGGAACCACCAGATGGAGGATTGAGGTGGTAAGCATCAAAGTTGTTTCTTTTTCAAGCGTCATGATTCGCACAGATGATGCACGTGTTGCCTGATTTGGAAGTTTGTCTTGTGTGGGTGGCTGTGAGACTTCTCCGAGTTATGTTTGTTTCCTTTGCAACGCATGGGTTTACTCTTACTCAAATTCCCACACAATTTTTGTTTCTTTTTTTTTAATGTTTCTGGGTCACATCAGATTGCCAATCATTGCCATTGGTCGTGGTTAAAGCTCCAACTTCTGGGTAAAGTATGGTGCATTTGTGTTTTCGTTGGCTAAGAACCATTTGTTCATATAGTAAATATATGTAAATATAAAGGCACCTTTCTATACACCTGGCACCTAAATCTACTGCTAAATCACCATGTTCCCCAAACAAAGTTGCCATTTTGAGGCACTTGGAAGTGCAGTTCCAGTTGGATTCGTGGATATATATATATATATATATATTATAAAACTTGTTTTTACCGAAATATATATATAATAAAACAGATATATGTATTTACATATGTGCATATATATATATATACATAAATATACATTATAGTCACCATACTTTTTGTCCATGATACCCCAGCATTTGCCAACGTTGTGGTACAAGCCATGCTTGGGACACCTGGGCGATAGTCCCAGGGCATCGGGCCCCAGCTACCGGAGTTCCAAAGGTGTCATGGATGCAGTTGTTCGCTTTTGAGATGGGAGAAATCATCAGGATTTAATCATGATTTAACATGCTTTAAGCATCTCAAGATGGATTCATCTATATATATATATGTGTGTGTGATTGTGTATGAATGGGATTTTGAATGATGTTGATATATTTTGATAGGATGTGTGACTTAATCATCCAACGTGGACATGGGATGCAATGAGATATAATGCGTGTACAATTTCAATTTAACGAGGGACAATTATGATTAACAAATGACTAAGAGGTTCCCTACTTTCAGGCAAACCCATATTATGGGGAATTTATGCAACAACATATGGTCTGATGTATTTGATAGAATTGAAGCATCATATATAGTGTGTTTTGGATAAATTGCAATGATGTACCCAGAGCACCCAAAAGAAAAGGTATAGAAAATGCATTTCTTAACAACATTGTGGTCTGGTTGGTGGTTTGGAACATGAATTTTATGACTTTCCATATTTTGGGAATGTCATCATCCCAACAGACGAACTCATAATTTTCAGAGGGGTACCCTCTGGTAAACTAACATAGCTATGGAAAATCACCATTTTTAATGGGAAAACTCACTATTTCAATGGCCATTTTCAATAGCCATGTTAGTCATTACCAGAGGGTAGGTATACCAGCAACCAGTGGTAGTTTTGAAGCCCAGCCAGGTCCTCCAAGAGAGGTTCCAACCAGATGGAGGCGTGCGGCCCGACAACTCACTGTGCGTAGGATGAGGCTTAGTGCATTTCGGATCATTTGGATATGACGGATATTGTATTAGGTATGCATATACAATTAAATTTAGATGATTTATAATGATTTATATACAAATGATTATGTATATATATAATATATGTAAATAGGATTTATATGGTGTATTTCATGCATTTCATGCACTTATTCTATGCCTGGAGCTGAGCCAATGGCAGGCGCAAGCACCGAAGCCCAAAGTGGCAAGGAGTGTTTGGTCTCAAGGCGGTCGTCCTGTTCGGCTTGATGGTGGTTGAATCTGATCAGGTGATGGTAAAAGAAATGCCTCTGTAAGTACTATTCATATGTATAATACATATTATGCATATTACTTACGTTTTATATAGCTATCTATGATTATCTATGTATAATTATGTAATTATACATATATGCATACTGTTTATATGATCCTTCAATATGACTTGGCTGAGCACTCCAGTTCAGTTCAATTGAGGTGGTTTATTCCCCCCTTTAAACAATGGAAGAATTATAGGTGCCGTTTCTTTTTGTCGGCGACGCGGTCAGCGACGCTGTCCGACTCGGACTCAGGTGCAAAGCCATGTAGCCCTTCGGGCCTTACGGGCAAATGGATGCTACACGTTCAGCGTCACCTGCCGCGGACGCTGAAGTTTTGAGGACGTGTTATGAATGGATTAGCCGAGGACGAACATCATCTAGAATGGTGGCAAAACAATGCCATAAACCAACCATGACTGGGAATGGTAACCACACCACCTATAAAAAATGTGAAATTGGGGATGGTTTGTTATTGTTTTACCTGTCCATAAATGGGTTTTGATTGGGAACATCATCTGCAAATGGGTTTTTAACGAGGAAATCATCTATGAAAGGGACATATTCAATAGTAACTATACCTAGTAGGACCTAGCATTTGAGGATGATGGTGCACCATTGTACCATCCACTAATAGTACTGTATATTCTGGATGCTTTTCTATTGGGTTTATCAGTTTATCACGGAAATGATGTATTCTTGTTTTTGGTTGATCTTGGACGAGTATTCAACAATGTTCAACATATACAGTACTGTTTTGCCACAGATGGGGTTGTATGTGCTAACCTTTGTTCTGCTATGCCCATGAAATAGTCACGCTCGAGATATTCTGCAAGGTCCTTTCTGCGAGGAACTTTTTACGTAATACCAATCATGTCATACTTATATAGTTATAATATCCTAATCATTTAGTCCTAATCGTGGCTGAAATGATCTTTACTGCATGATATTTATACATATATATGCTACAGTGATGCTATTGGATTGGGTGTTTTTTTGTTCCCATTGCCACATGCCACTGCACCAAGGTCCAGCAGTGAGTTTTCAGTGCGCCGATGGGCGGGGCTATCAGTGAACATGTCCTACATCCACCATGGTTTCGGTTGGGGCTGCGAATCATATGAGGGGGAAGGGATTATAAACGAACAATGATGAGAATATGAGATGAATATCATGGACATATCATGGACATATCTTGGACATATCATTAATAATCTTCTATATTGGTATTCTTTTGGTTGGAAAAGGAATTCCATTTTCATTCCTGGGCTGCTCAGCGTTTGAATCTTGCGATCGTTGAGTTGCACTTGCCAGTGGCTGAGGGCCGGAGGCCAAGGAGTAATGTAAACACAATCATCTTTGTCTTATTCTCCAATGTTCGATTTACCGGTCCTGAGTGATAGTGTTGTAAGTTCTCCTTATTCACCAGGGCTTTTGTTTTTATTCCCATCGAACAACACGCGAATTTGGTAGGTACGAGTTGGCCCAGCTGGAGGACCAAAGGGTGTCTCGGCCCCTTGTTGCCATGCTGGGATGGGTAGACAGATACTTGTAGATGGATAGATGGATGGATGGATAGATGGATGGATGGATTCATGGATGGATAGATGTGTAAAGTTTCACCGGCACTCTGGTTGTGATGGATTGTGTCCACGTTGTCTCACGTTTGTCCTCTTGTCCAATTGTCCTTGTCTTGTGCACGATCCGCTGTATTGTTTTTTCCTCTGGCAATTGTCTTAGGCTCAAGGCCTTGATCCAGAGCACAGATTGTGCTGTGCATTGTTGCCATGTACACTATGGATATTGTTGATATCAAAACTATTGTATTCTTAACACCGT
>Ga0126342_10009764_pt1:0-15000 | contig 17184 bp, 18 predicted proteins | sample Cyp1metagenome_FD_92528 | JGI IMG/M metagenome (GOLD analysis project Ga0126342, IMG submission 92528) | Coral microbial communities from Lord Howe Island, Old Settlement Bay, Australia - Cyphastrea 1 metagenome | ecosystem: Host-associated > Invertebrates > Cnidaria > Coral ... | reverse complement strand
TGTGGAGCTAGATGAGTGGATTCTATGCTTCAAATACAACACCTCGAGTTGGTCCCTTTTCGTTGGTTTTTCATCTCCATGTTTTCAACGCCCGTATTTACGTTGTCAAGTCTCAGTGTGGGCTTCTGATTGGTCAAATCCCCCTATGGGGGTGAGATTCAGGCTGTATCCACATGTCCAACATTTCCCAATGATCGTTCCAACCTTTTCCAACACATGCACCCTACGCAGAAACCAAAACGAAAACGCTGCCAGAGTGCCAGGTTCAACCCTCGACTCCTCCACTAGCGGGAGCTTAGGTGCCTCGGTGCCTATGGGCTTTATCTCCCCAATTGGATGGGAATTCGGAATTCCTACATAAATGATGTGGATGAATATGGTATAAAGATGTATAAAGTATCAATGGGATATATAGAATATAGTAGTTATATGTAGTTATGTATCAATGAGGAAAATATATGGGGGTTTCCATAGTCATGGGTGTACCCCAAGCTCGCTGGAGGGTTTCATGGAAAATCGATGATTGCTAGGGAAACCTCTGGGAATCCCAACGAGACGACGCTCAGGCGGCTTTTCGAACCTCAGTGACGCTTGGCTGTGGTTTTTGGTGGGCCCGGTGTTGTCTCCAGCCAGGATCCGAAGTTTCGAAAGTGATTCGTGATTACCCTCTGGTGAACTAACAGTTTGCTATTGAAAATGGCCATTTATAGTGGATTTTCCCATTAAAAATGGTGATTTTCAATAGCTATGTTAAATTACCAGAGGGTAGTGGTTTCAAAACATTCAGTGTTGCGATTTCTGCCTTAAAAAAAGCAACTGTTTTTTTTTACAGAACTTTATACCAGGTAGTGCCCGGCCCATGCCGGGCGGAAGTTTCGAAAAAATGAAATTGCTATAAGAAATCAATGGCCTATAGGAAAAAATCGGATGCAGATACCCTGAATTGTTGAAGTTATGAGGTGCATCAACGAATGAGTAAATGGTTGTTGAGATGACAATAAAATGACAGGATCCATGCACAGCTGACTGAATGTACCAATGAATCAAGGATTCAACGAATCAATGAACCAATGGATGAATTAATCAACAAATCAGCAAGTCAATGAATCAGTGAATCACAGAATCAATGAACCAATGAAGCAATGATTCAACAATGCAATGAATTAATGAATCAGTAAATCAGCGAATCAGTGAATCAATGAATCAATGGTCTAACGATTCAGTGAGTCAATGAATAAATGAACCGGTGAATCAATGAATCACTGAACCAATGAACCAAGGAACCAATGAATCAATGAATTTTGTCAACTTCATCCTCCAAAAGTAACCCGATCCCCTCAGTTTTTTGTGATCTTGAAGTGCAAATCGAACTCTGGCTATAGTCTCGTGCGCATTTTGCCAGCTTCATCTTCCAAAAGTGTTCCGATGCCCTCAGTTTTTTGCAATTTCGAAATGCAAAGCAAATTCTTTGAAATGCAAATCGAGCTCTCGCTACAGTCTCGTGCACATTTTGCCAACATCATCTGCCAAAAGTGCTCCGAACATGCCATGGTTTGGATTTTGAAGTGCAAATCTGGCTCTCGCTACATGCTAGGTTTTTACGATTTTAATATGAAGTCGAGCTCTGGCTACAGTCTGGTACACATTTTGCTAACCTCATTTTCCAAAAATGCTCCGAGCGTGACAGTCTTTTAACGTTTTAAAGTGCAAATCGATCTCTCGCTACAATCTGGTGCACATTTTGCCGACCTCATCTAAAAAAAGTGCCATGCGCCTGCAGCAAAGCAAACTTTTGACCAAAGCCGAGCTCTCGCTACAGTCCTGTGCACTTTTTGTCGACAATGAGGCCCGCACTTGTGGAAACAGAGACCCTATATACTTCGGCGTCGCTTGGCGCCACATTATCTGAAAAACACAGGGTTTCGCACCCGAGAGTGTTTTCACCCGTGACTGTACGCGTTCCCGGACTCTTGCTCCCACAGGCGATGACAAAATGTTGTTGCCATGATGACATGATGGTGATGGCAGGATGAAAGGAGTGCCCTGGACATTCGTCCCTAACTCAGAAAATTTCGAACTAAACTTCCTTTGATAAATTAAGGTATGTAAAAACCAGATGTAACAAAACGTTGACTTTGGTTGCACCTTGCGCCCTGTTTTTTTTGCAGAATGACCTCACTTCTATATGCATGTTTAAAAAGATGAATATTATATTATAACATATTGATCAAATAAAATAAAGTAATATAATATAATGTGAGATAATACCATATTATAAAACATAACACAATATGAAAGAATATAGTTTTGTAAAATATAACATCATATAATCATATAGTTCAAGAGATGCTAAAAAACTATGCTAATATACGCTATAATCTATGATCAAATATTTGATAGAATTTAGTTGAAAAAAAATAAAAAAGAAAATATTATATTACACTTAATAAAAAGGTTAGAAATAAATAGATATAATAAAAGAATGTAATATCATAAACGGTAACGCATCCAATAAACTTTACTGTAATTAAGAATTAAGCATCAAATAAAACAGGATACAATACAATATAATATCATACAACAATATAACACAATACTATGATTTATAGCATAGTATATTTGCATACCTTTTGAAAATAAGATAAAATAATATAGCAAAATGCAACATAATATTTCAAACGTTTAATGTAGTTTAAATAATAAAGAAGCATAAAGAATAAAATGTAGTATGATATACAAAATTCGAAAGTAATATAATTCAAAATATTATAATATAGTATAATAACATACAATAAGATTCAATAATATATAACATACTTTTTTAAAACTCCATAAACCATAGTATAACATAACGAAAAAAATAACATGAGATAAGATAGTATTTAGTTTGAACTAATATTCCTGTAATAAAACATAATACAGCACAATGGGATATAATATACTAAAATGGAATGTCATATATTGCGCATACCTACAGATTCCACAAACATGCCAATATATATATAGATACATAGGTATGTAATGTAATGTAATGTAATGCCATGGAATGTAATGTAACGTAAACATGTAATGCAATGTAATGCAATGCAATGCATTGTAATGTAATGTATTGTATTGCATTGTACATAATGAATGTAGTTAATGTAATGTATGTAAATGAAATGAATGTAATTTACGTAATGTATGCAATGAACGCAATGAATGCAATGAATTTAATGTATGTCAGTAATGTGTGTAATGTATGTAATGAATGTAACGACTGTAATGGACGTAAGATATGTAATGCAGGTAACGTATGTAATGTATGTAATAAATGTATGTATGAAATGAAGTAAATGAAGCAAATGAATTAAATGAAAAAATGAATGAATGAACGAATGAACGAACGAATGAACGAAGGAACGGATGAACGAATGAATGACTGAACGGCTGAACGGCTGAACGAATGAATGAATGAATGAATGAATGAATTCATGCATGATTGATTTAATGAATGAATGAATGAATGAAATGAAATGAAATGAAATGAAATGAATGAATGAATGAATGAATGAATGACTGAACGGCTGAACGGCTGAACGAATGAATGAATGAATGCAATGCAATGCAATGCAATGCAATGCAAGGCAATGCAATGCAATGAATGAATGAATGAACGAACCAACGAACGAACGAACGAACGAATGATGAATTAATGAATGTGTCAATCAATCAACCAACCAACCAATCAATCAATCAATCATTCAATCAATCAATCAATCAATCAATCAATCAATCCGTCTATCTATCGATGTATGCATGTATGTCAAAAATGTTATAACACACCATCCACATTATGTATATACATATATATATAAACAATTGTATACGCGCAGACCCGCACACCTGAATCTCTTCAACCATCACGATGGCACTTTGTGTGGGCATGATGGTATGGATCAAAACAGGGGGACAGGGTTTTGACTCATTCCCACATTACAACGGTGTAAAAAAATGTTTTATTGAAAATGTCACAGTCACAAAATTGTATTGAGAATCGCCGCACCACAGGTTTATCCCATTTCTAGTTTTCTAGTTGCAAGTGGGTTTAAAGCTGCTGAATTACCAATTGAGCAGTGTTCAAAAACCCTGGGTTATTGATGATTGTAGGGCCTATACTACCCAATATATACTGGTGATTACAATCCAATAGGGGAATCCCGTTCTTAACCAGCCAGTATACTGGAATGACAGAGGGATTTTGAACACGGCTCAATTGTAACCCCAGACTCAAAGTTCGAACCTGCTGGGTTTGATGCTTGCAATGCACGCCTCAGGGGCAGAGTGGAGGCGGTGTATGCTCAAAATGGGATGGCTTCATGTAATGATTCGAATTGTGGTAGACCGATAGACCAAATATTTTAAATGGTACCACAACCATCCATATGAGGTACTTTATCGCTACATATACATATATATATACATACATACATATATATATATATACATACATATATATATATACATACACATTATATATATATAGTCAACTTATACCAAACAAAATGCCGAAAACAGAATTTCAATGGTACCAAAACCATTCTTGCTGTGGCCATGGATTACCTTGTGGTATTCAGCGTGAAGTCGAAAATGGAGGACCACAGGGTAGATATGCCCGAGGTTCAGCCATGGTTTGTTGCCTCTACCCTCTGGTAAACATACAAAAAACTATGGAAAGTCACCATTTTCATTGGGTAAATCCACTATAAATGGACCATTTTCAATAGCAAACTGTTAAATTATCAGAGGGTTTCTGAATTTTTGATGCTTCAATGCCCGTTTGTGCAGCTCAAATGGGGGTTTGTTCAATTGGTTTTGCCACATTCATTTTGGGAAAATGGCACCCCTATTCATTTCATCTGGATAAATTATGGCGATCTCACATCGCGACGTCTGTAAGGATGGTTTGCGTACGGGTAACTATGCCCAAAAGGCCTCAGTTCAGGTTAACACTGGTTTATAATGGTTTGTAATGGTTAAAAATGGGATTCCACTGGTAGGGAATGGGGAATTGGACCAACAAAACTAGAGTTTGATGGAAACTTTGATGGAAACGATCAACATTTGTTTTGTTGGGTGTTTGTCACGTGATATATCCCCACAATATCCTCATGATATTTCCACCAATCCCATCTGAATCCTAATAACATCCCGTAACATCCCCATAAATCATCATAAATCGTTACATATATATATATTTAAAATAACATCTCCAATTTTTTGGTGATTCATAACCCCCATAGAAATTTCTATTTTCTTCGTGGAAAAAAATGCCGCAGGGATGCCTGGTGGCACTGGCAACGGCGGCAACGGCCTGGGCCTAACTGGTTGGTCGGGGTAAATAAACCGGATGGGGCCCTGTGGTTCGTTAGCTAAGTTGGTGCAAAGAACTACCATCTGGTAAACTAACATAACTATGGAAAATCACCATTTTTAATGGGAAAATCCACTATAAATGGCCATTTTCAATAGCTATGTTAAATTACCAGAGGGTATTTTATAAGTAAATAACAACCATAGTGCACGATACGCTTACATAACTATATTTGGAATTATTTGGATGGGGGAAATCACAACAACTTATAACTGGAGGGCCCCATCCTGTAGTATAAATGGAATAACCGAATAAGCCTAGAAATTCTGAACTTACCAACCATGCCAACCAGGCTCATTGGCCACTATGTGGGATGATCCTCTAGTTGTACCCCCGTATGAGCAATGGCCGCGTGAGACACCAACCAGTATGGAAAAAAAGCCTATAGTAATAGGGAGAATGACTAACCACTGGATTGATGAGCACACTATTTTCACACAAATCCATATCTTCCTATATATATATAGTTTATATAAATTATAGCCCATAAATAATTTGGTTGGTGCTTTCAGATGTCTAAATTGTTTTCGCCCTAGAAACGGGATCCCATTTGACTTTCACATTCACCAACCAGCGATGGTCTAAGATGATGGTTCTTGTGTTAAACCCAATGCCATAAACCTTTAATTGCTTATGGTTGAAGTCCCACGAATTCTTGGTAGGTCATGAGGCTGGTTTATGGCATAGGGATTTACCACACTACTGGTACAAGGGGGTCATCGGATTATCATGGAAGGCCAGGACATGAGTTGTGAGATTGTTTCAATCTTCAGGGCAATGATTGTATGGCCATATCCAGTAGAATCAACATCACAAGTCTTGTAGAGTGCATCAGCATCGACAAATCAAAGCTGCAGCTGTTTCATAATCCTGGAGAAGAGATGAGAAGAGCCAGAGGATTTGAAGCTTCAAGCCACTCAGCCAAACAAAAGGCCCATGCCTATTCGTCGGCATTTGTCGGCCAGGTTAATTTCCATCTCAGCCACTCTTCAACAGAAAATTATGGATGGAATATGATGGAACGAACATCAACAGCAACACACATTCATATCAAAAGAAATATTGGATGGACATTTATGGATGTTTTTCTTGTCATTCATCTAGCAACATCATTGACATATATTCACATATATTCATTGGATGGAGAGTTGCATGGAAATCATATATACAATCCATATCAAAAGAACACCATTTACATGCATACATACAGTAATTATACATATGATTAAAAAAACCGTTATTATTTCAATATTTGGCTATGCATAATTTTTCACATGAATTTCTAGATTTAGTATAGGTGGTTGTATACATATCATATTCTCACCAAAGTGCTTATACACATATATCTAGATGGTATAGGTGTTTTTACATATCATATACTCACAAATTGTGAATTATACAAGTACATTAACTTCTAGATTTAGTATAGGTTTTGTATTCACATATCATATACATATCATATTCTCACCTTTTTTGTGCTCACGAATCTCATCTTCCAATCCATCAAAACCATGGCGCCGGTTGACGAACTGGAAGCCTTGCTGCGGAAGCTCCCTGAGAGCTCCCAGGAGACGGCGAGCGCTGTGAAGAATGGGGGGCTGGGGGGAAAAACCAAGCATTGGATGGAGAAATGGTGGGAAAAACCTGGAAAAATGATGAAAAATGGTGGTTTAAGCTGGAAACATGATGATTTTTCACCATGTTTAAGTTCTTAACCATGAAAAATAGATGGGGTTTCACCTGTGAAAGAGTGTGATTTCATGGGGATATGATGGGATATGATGGAACATGATGCTTAAGAATGGATAGAAATTGGTATTTAACATTTAACATTTGATGGGTATATATTGACATATTGTCAATGGTATAAAGCAGGATAATACGCCAACCATTTTTTGGTTATATATATATACACATCCCATTATATCCCACTATGTCCTAGTATATCCCAGCATATCCCATTATATCCCAGTATATCCTCACTATATCCCCAAGAATGGGAAATCCTATCAACATGGATGAGAACTGGGGGTACCGTCCATGGATTGGAAAACATATGGCTGAAAGCAACATGTTTTGGGCTGTTGCTGCAGCACTTTTCTTGCGGGAAAGTGAGCTTTGAAGCCACGGAACGGACAAACCTACTTTAGACTTGCCGGAAGATGACCAAAAAGCTGTGTTTGCAGCTGGTAAAATGTCCCATACCCGCCATAGCCTTCTGTAATTTACCAGTTTGCTATGGCAGGTATGATATTAAATTACCAGAGAGTACTTGGTGCTTCTATCCAGTTCTTTTCTTTCTGGATGTATTGTTGGTTGGCACATAATGAATTTATTTGGGCTGTATCCCAAAGCTTGGTAGTGTTCGCGATTCATCCTGGAGACCAATTCACGGTACCAGGAGCTAGTGCAGGAGAGCTACGCCCAAATAGGCGGGCAGGGCAGTAGCAGGTGCCATGGTTTCTGGCAGCGAATTCATGGGAGAAATGGGATGGCTGCTATCCCGACATGATTACCCTCTGGTAAACGTTTACATAACTATAGAAAATCACCATTTTTAATGGGTAAATCAGATAAATCAACTATTTCTATGGCCATTTTCAACAGCTTTTTGTATGTTTACCAGGCCGGGTACCTGGCAGAGTTTTTTGCTTCGTTTCATGGCCTTTCTAATGGAATGCCGCCCATCAGTTGGGATATGACACCGAAAAATATAGGTTGAGTAGGAGCTGTTGGACCCAAACATTGACAGTAAATGATTCAGTTAGTTTTTGGGAACATTTCTGATTGAGAAATTGAATCAGAATCTATCATTTGCCCAGAATCATGGGCATTTGGAATTTCCAGTCTCAAACTTTGGCCCACTCCATCTTCACCAAAATTCATGTACAGTTCGACATACCCTCTGGTAATTTAACATAGCTATTGAAAATGGCCACTATAAATTGGATTTTCCCATGAAAAATGGTGATTTTCCATAGTTTTTTGTTTGTTTACCAGGTATGTGCCATGGCATCATGGTCCCCCCTATGGGTGTCCAACTTGCGAGCCACAGGGCATGAGATCTCCCACTGGGACGCGCCTGCTTTGCTCCTGGATGTCTTTCTGCCGGGGGCACCCGTTGTAGGTGCATCTCAAGGCAAGCCTCATGGCCTGAACTGTAAGAAAAAACCTATGGAAAAACGATGAAAAAACCATGGCTTTCGGAATGTGTTGAGTATGAATTGAATATGAACATCGGGGATTGGAGATTTTTTCGAGCGAAACAACATCCTTTTGCTAGCGATTTTGGCGATTTTTAGATTGATGGAGTTGGTGATTCCAATGAGTTGGAGGTACAACTCCTTTAACCCATCGGGACTCGTGCTATTCACCCATCAGTCCCATGGGCTCATTTGGAGATATTGTGAGAGTGAATGCAATCATATACCATCTGGCTATAGATGGTTTACCGATTAAACATGGTGATTTTCCATGGCTATGTTAGTCATAACCAGAGGGTAATATGAAAATGATCAAGAACTGCATTTTAGGAGATCCTATGTGCCAGACTTGGCGAAACTGCAGAACGTATGTGAACCCGTCAAGACGTAAGATTTGATGATATTTGGAACATGTTGGAACATTTGGAGGTTAGAAAAGATCAACCCATTGATTGGGATGTGTTTGGTTCCAGGATGTTCCAGGTGTTGAGTCGAAGCAACAATGGTGTCAGGCTTCCATCAGCGAAGCGAGCACTTTCCAGCTGGCTTTTGGCGGCCGCGATCTCTGGGGCAAAGCGTTCTGCAGGTCTTGCTCAAGGTGTTCGAAGCGCTCAGCTTTTATGGAGTTTCGACGGGTCAAAAATGTCAGGCTTTTTCGTGTCTGGACCAGGAAATGCAAAAAACATCGATGTCCTTTTCCCATTGGTTGGTTGGTTAATAGAGGGTATACCAAACCGGACATGATTGAAAACATCAGGGCTGACTTGTCACATGGAACAACTGCCACCGGGATGCCGTGACAGGGCGTGGATGAATGCCATATCTCTAGATCCATGTGCCAGGAGCCGCCGGGTCTTCGGGTCTGAATCGGGTCTTTTTTGGGCCCCGCTGTGGAAGAATTACTGGTGGACTCCGGTAGAAAAGTTCGGGGAATCTGCAGGATGTGGAGAATTTCCTTCGCATGGCCCGGCTACGTCAGTTGTGCAGTATGGCAGACTGCGTTGCAGCTTGGATATCAGAAATGTGAGACTATGAAAGGGGAAAAATGGGATGGGTTACTTGTATGTGCATCCAACTTAGTATGTGGTTATAAGTTGTTTATAATCCATATACTGTATATATATATACACTATTATATATATATATACACATAATAGTATATATATATAATAGTATACATATACAGTATATATTATAGGATGTATTCCATATCGAACTGTTTTTTTCCACCCATTTACGATTCGTGGGGCGATTTGTACCCCCAAGGAACAAAGATGGGTTTTTGGTGCCAGGTGTCGCACCCATTCCACTTCAAGGGAGAAGTTCTTCAGATCAAAAGCTGCTTCCAGCTGCTGAAGGTGGGCGAGCAGGGACCCAGGGAGCCTGAAACCAGGACATGGCGATGGAACACATATTTAACTGAGAAGCCATTTCTTTAGGGAATTATCATCTATTTTTTAGTTTAGGGATGATTTTTTGATCTCTTGCTCTCCACACTTTTGCTTTTCTGCCTTTTTGCTTTTCTGCTTCTTCTCCGATTTTTGGCTTCTCTGAAATTTTCTTTTCTGGTTCTCTGCTTTTTTGCTTCTCTGAAATGTGCTTTTCTGCTTTTCAGATTTTTTTATTTCTCTGCTTTTTGCTTTACGTCTTTTTGCTTGCTTTTCTATTTTTTTTCTGCTTTTTGGCGACTTCTTTGCTTCTCTCCTTTTTGTTGTTTGCTTCTTTATTTTTTTTCCTGCATTCTCTGTTTTTAGTTTTTCTGCTTTCTTCCCTGTTCTTCTGCTTTCTGACAAGTACAACTACAGCTACAAGAACAACAAGAACAACAAGAACAACAGGAAGAGCAAGAACAACAAGAACAACAAGAACAACAAGAAGAGCAAGAACAACAAGAACAACAAGAATAGCAAGAACAACAACAAGAACAACAAGAAGAACAAGAATAGCAAGCAAGAACAACAAAAGCAACAAACGCCTCAAGAACAACCACGTCCACAACGAAGGACTAAAACTTAGAACGAAGCTGTCTCTCTGCGTTCCCTGGGGCGCTGCGGCTCCCCCCCATGCCCCCGTCCAGCGGTTTGTTTTTTGTTGCTTCGTGTTCTCATTTTGATATGTTTTGGTTTCTTTGCTTTGGGGTAAAGACCATGAGGCCCAGACAGGCTGAGATGTACATGATCCGGTTATATACGTAACAAGTTAAGGCTTTGCCTTGCTTCAAAAAGCACCTGAAATGGAAGGTCGAAACTCTCCAATGTCTCATGTAAAATTGGACAATTGAAATCTGTCACAATCCTGCATATACCCGGACCTGCAAGATGGAAAGATCGAAATTCCAAGAATACTGCACATACCATGCAACATGGAAGGTTGAAGTTCCAAAATGCATTTCGAACAGTTGCAAATAACATGCGACATGAAAGGTTCTACCTCCCAAATGTTGCAAATGTCATGCAAAATGAGAGATTGCATCTCCACCATGAAGGTTGACGTTCGAACGTGCTGAACATATTGCAAATACGATGCCAGCTGCTTTTTTGCTTCTCTGCTTTTTTTTGCCTTGATGCATTCAACAGCTTTCTGTCTTCTTGGCTTTGCAAAGTTCTGGCTTCTTGACTTCTTGGCTGTGTTGGTGTTGACCACAAGCTCAACGGCAACCACAGCCACAAGCGCATTGCAAGCACAAACACAGCATGCAGTTGTTGGTGCGCTCTTCCATCACCACCACCACCACCGCCACCACCACCACCAACAACAACAACAACAACAGCAACAAGAGCAACAACAGCAACAACAGCACAAGAGCAACAACAACAACTGCTACTACTGCTGCTGCTACGACGTACCACTACCACCACCACCACGACCACCACCACCACCACGACTACTACTACAACTGCAACTGCAACTGCAACTGCAACATCAGCAACAACAAGAAGAACAAGAACAAGAACAAGAACAAGAACAAGAATAAGAACAACAACAATATCAAAAAAAGAAATGAAGAGGAAGAAGAAGAAGAAGAACTTCAACTTCAACTTCAACTTCAACAACAACAGCAACAATAACAGCAACAAGAGCAACAACAGCCACAACCACAACCACAACCTCTACAGCAACTACAACAACAAGAGCTATTACAACAACTACTAGACTACTACAGCAACTTCAATAGCAACTACAACAATTACTACAACGACTGCGACATTTACTACAGCAACTGCAACAAATACAACAAGTATAATTGCAACTGCAACTGCAACAAGAATGACAACAGCAAAGCACAAGCTACACCCGACAACTAAGAACCAACAAGAAACAGCAACTTGATGCAACTTGGAAATACCATGAAAAATGGATCAAAATGGAAGATTGGTATTTCTAAATTGGTACCCTCTGGTAAACTAACATAACTATGGACAATCACCATTTTTAATGGGAAAACTCACTATAAATGGCCATTTTCAATAGCGATGTTAAATTACCAGAGGGTATTTCAAAATTGGATCCAATTGATACCATCCAATCTAAGATTCCAGCTCCTGAATGGTGCAAATAGACCCCACAAATGCTGCAAAGTGAAAATCTCCCAAGTGCCAAATGCTGTCTTGATTAGCATACCAAATGGACGCTTCGGCAGCTCCAAAACGAATAGCAAATAGCATGCGAAATGGACGGTTTTGTCTTCCAAATGCTGCAAATAGCCCAAACTGTTGCAACTAGCATGCAAAATGGAAGTTGCGAGCTCCAAAATGTTGCTTACCTAGCATTAGCATGCAACATGATAGGTTCCAGCTCCCAAAAACGTTTGAAACAGCTCGTTCCGGATTTCTTAATTGGACTTTTCCAGAGTTCCGCCATTTTAAAGACCAGGTGAAACAGTGGCACGACGAGGGGGAGCACAACTTGGTCCTGTGTTTGCTGGACATGGATGGTTGCAAGGTGGGTTGGCCATTAGAGTCAAATATGGCAAGGTGCTGGGTGTGTCTGAAATATGGCAATAGAGGATATACACCTCAGATGACCATTTACCCTCCAGTAAATTAACATAGAGCCTGAAAATCACCAATTTTTAATGGAAACTAGTCTTCCAACCCCTATCTGCCAGGGTCTATGTTGATTTACTGGAGGGTAATGGGTAAAATATGGTAAACGATTTTCAATTGCGGATAGCCCACTTTCGGACAGACCCATATAGGCATGAAGGGTAGGAACAATTCGCCACATGTCATGTGGAGTATACTAGTAGCATAAACGAGGCAATGTTGCCTGTAGGGACAGGGGCCGTTTTGCACCCTTTCCTGTGCAGAACTTCATTTCTTCTTTACCTTTGATGTCACATTTTGATGGGGGATCAAGTCAGATGAGCATGTTTCATGTGCAGATGAGCATGAATGTCCAAACATGCACAATTTTTCCCTGCATCTTTTTGGGTGGCGTTCACATAAACAGGAACACACACATATTTTTAAAACACATGTACTAATAAGTACAACCGCTTTGAAATGGCGATATAGACAAGTGTCACCGCCCTGTGTGTGTTTGTTTTCATCCAACCTGTAGCTTGGAATGATGTTCTTGAGACGAATGTTTTTCGAATGGGATGAAACCCCCAACCAGATGACCTGCTTTTGGCCACGACTTTTTTCTTGAACATCACCGCCTTGACTTGCATTTGCCGCAAGGCACCTTTTTTCCTTTCCGGCTCTGTGTTGGAATGTAATGGTGTTTGCCGAATCAACAAGTTGTTTGTCATCCATTATTGTCACTATTGTCATCATGATTATGATATTTGTACACCAATATGACAATAATAATAGCAAATTTATGATACAGTCATAATATCTATACACAATATGTATGATTTCAGGTGAGGAAACGATCGCTGATCGCTGCTTCCCTCATGAAAAAACAGCCCACCTGAATCAGCGTCACCGCCAGCTCCGACTTTCGTCCCAAATCTCAGAGCAGTGGCCGATGCTTGGTGAGTTTGGGATGCTCCCAGAGACCCCAAACAGTGTGGGGGAGCGGGAGGACAATGTATGATAATGTGGATGATGATGATGATGATGATGATGATGATTGTGATGATTCTAGTAATTGCCCGAACTTTAAAACTATTGCGATGAAACTGACAAACCAGATTTTCCACGTTTGGCGTAGGGATTTCCAACCGAGGAATCCAGCCTTGTTCCCAGTTCCCTTGAGCAACAAGCGCTTTGGCGGAAGGGCATGGTTTTTATTGGGCTTTCCATGGGGGATCCCAATGGTTGGTTTATAATGGGAAATCCTATTACCCTTTGGTAATCTAACAGTTCGCTATTGAAAATGGTCGTTTATAGTTGATTTACCCATTGAAGATTGTGATTTTCCATAGTTATGTTAGTTTACCAGAGGGTATATAAAATGGATGATTTGGGGGTACCCCCATGGATTGGAAGCCTCTCTCTCCATAATATATATATATGTATATATATATATATAGACGCTTCTCTTCCCAGGGCCTATATTGTTGATCTTAAAAGCAACCGTACCAAACTTCCTTTGGCAAAACTAAAGCACTGGATGTGTTTCTTTTTGTTGGCAGACCGTGATGACGGGCCATGTGAGAGAGCCTTTCCCATCAAATTGTGGAGGGTTGGCGCATCTTCAATAGAATCCCACTGACTGATTATGGTGGTCACAGCTTGCTTGAACACATTTTAAACCTCACCATTTTCAAATTGTCGTCATATTAAAGATGTGGTGTCTCACTTGTGTGTATACATACTGTACTGTATATATGTATGTATGTAATGTAATGTAATGTAATGTAATGTAATGTAATGTAATGTAATGTAATGTAATGTAATGTAATGTAATGTAATGTAATGTATGTATGTATGTACATAAACAGATGATATAGACATGATACTATGTATATAGACATTAAATTATATATAGACATGGAATCATGAAATTATCTATACACGTTGTATGTAATCATATCATGAACAGCTTTATAATATTTGCACACATTACATTTGGGCATATTGTATTAAAATCAAATTACGCATAAAAATATTCTACATTGATACACCTTTTATATTCACACATGTTGCATATACATATGTATAGATATATACACATGTATACATGCATACTCTATATATGTATGCATGTTATAGATACACGTACTGTATCATGTATGCAGATTATGGATACACACTATGTATACCCATTTTGTTGCGTACAACATATATGCATATTCTATATACACATTGAATGACGCACATATATATATATATATGTAGATAGTATATACATGTACATATCTATACACATATATGTATAAGCTTTTGTAATATATCTCATGTATGCATAACGTTTGCACACGTTTTTTTT
>Ga0126342_10009763_pt1 | contig 17185 bp, 10 predicted proteins | sample Cyp1metagenome_FD_92528 | JGI IMG/M metagenome (GOLD analysis project Ga0126342, IMG submission 92528) | Coral microbial communities from Lord Howe Island, Old Settlement Bay, Australia - Cyphastrea 1 metagenome | ecosystem: Host-associated > Invertebrates > Cnidaria > Coral ... | reverse complement strand
AGATATTATATATATACTATATTATATATATATATATTATATTATATATATTATAATATATATATATATATATAATATTATATATATATATAATATAATATATATATATATATATATATATTGTACATTATATATTATATGATATATAATATATTATATATCATATATTATATATACTATATGATATATACTATATTATATGATACTTTATTATAATATATGTACGCATAGTTCCAGGTTCCAAGGTTTTTCTATTTTTTGGGGGGTTGCCACTATTAGCATAATCCCCAAACTTATCGTCAAGCCACCGGGGTGTCTTGCAGCCACTGATCAATTTATTTCCTTATACCGTGATTGTGCCGTGATGATCCAAAAGGCGGTTTAGTTCATTCACTTGGTCTAAGCACCATCATCACAGTTATGGCCATTTATTAGTTATAACTGGTTATTTCTTTGGGATTATACATTCTATAAATGGGGTTTTCTTAGTACTTATAACTGGTAAAGGGCCTTAACTGCAATCCGTATACAATGTGGGGCCCCCAAGTTTTGTTTGTTGCTTTATGCACCCCAGTAACTAGTTTGTTATTTGCGTACCATAATGACATTGGAGCTGCGTTCACCAACGAATCGCGATTTCGTGGCCACAAAAAGCCCCGCTTTGTAGCATGATTATCCCACAGACACCAACAAAAATCAGCTGGTTGGTGGTATACCTACCTCTCTGAAAAATGATGCAGTTCGTCAGTTGGGATGATGACATTCCCAATATATCGAAAATCATACCAGAGGGTATTTCCTATTCATACCCCCATGAACTGGTAGGTGAATTTCCTATGAATCACCATTAGAATCACCAAGTCTTAAAAGCCATGGCTCCAGTCACCACCAACCATATTAAGTCCATATTAAGTCCCATTAGAATCACCATGAATTCAAAGCCATGGTTCCAGTCACCACCAACCAGAATTCTACATGGTTTTTGAGGGAGAATCATGGGAAAATCACCGAAAAAACAATCCTCATAGCACAAAACTTAATTCAACCAGTCGCCACTTTACTTCCCAGTTGTTTTTGTTTGCTCTGGTTTTGATTTTTTGTTTTTTTGTCAAGCCCTTTTTCTTCTCTGTGTTGCTGGACTCATAATCCCAGAGTTATGGCCCTTTGTATACCAGTTATAAGTCAGTGAAATAAGCCCATTTATGGAATAGTAACCCCATAGAAATAACCATGTATAACCATAGGAATCTCCTAATATATATAGCCAGATATAAACCATCCAGTCAAAACCATAGAAATAACCATAGAAATAAGTAGTATTTCAGGCCAAAAAACTGCAGAAAACCCGAAAAATCCTCAGTGTCTTCACCCCACAACACCCCCGGTAAAACCAACGCAACGCGTAATCTGCGGTGCCTCCCGAGGCTTCTCAGGCTCCTGGCGAAAAGGACGTGCCGAAAAAAATGGAACCAGATTGAACACAGATAACACGACCAAAAGCTTATGGTGGGTGTATACTATATATATACCCTCTGGTTATGACTAACATAGCCATGGAAATTGGCCCATTTATAGATGGTTTACCTATTGAAAATGGTGATTTTCCATAGCTATGTTAAATAACCAGATGGTAAATATAATTGCGTATAACTATGTATAATTATGTATAGTTATATGATATAAATATGTATATAATTCTGTTCATCTATATACTCATAGCCGTGAGTACATTGAGGGTCAGTATTTTGGGATGTCACATTGAGGGATTGACGCATCTAGCAAGGAAGTAGTGGTTCCGTGGTTGCAATGATTTGTTGCGTTCTAGTTAAGAGTTACCCTACAATTATAGCCATGAAAACAGTTATAAATGGACTGAAATAATTCCTATAAGTAAAGTTATACATCATTATACTCCCAATGTGATACTGTGGATGGTTGCGAAATCCTGCATCACCAAACGGATGGTTGAAACCCAAACAAAAGAATGGGATTTTGCCCATCTATCAACTGGTGATTTGGATATCGCTGGCCTATCCATCGTATGTGGAGATTCTGCCACTTCATTTTCACTGATCTGCCACTTCTAAAGCGATCAATCCACTCTTCTACAGTTATGGCCATGGCTATTAGTTATAACTGGTTATTTCTGTGGGATTAAAAACATTCTATAAATGGGTTTTCTTAGTACTTATAACTGGTATAACTCGGGCCTTAACTGATATCAATCCTGGATCTTCACCAAGAAACCGCAAGCGCTTGCGCGCCGTTTCCCGTGTCGTAAATTGTAAAACGTTTTGCTCTGGATGTGCTGTGGTCCACAGGTATGAAATTCTACGAATCTGAGCAAACTATGAGCAAATTATATCAAATTATATTATATAGTTGATTTTCCAATTAAAAATGGTGATTTTCCATAGTTATGTTAGTTTACCAGAGGGTATAAAACTGGTTGGTGGTATACCTACCCCTCCGAAAAATATTAGTCAGTTGGGATGATGAAATTCCCAATATATATATATATATATATATGGAAAAATAAAAGCCATGTTCCAAACCACCAACAAGAGTATTTTCAACACTTCAAGAAACCATTTTTGGAGTGGTTGCACTTCATTCCTGGTGTTTTGTTGGTTTAAAAACGCAATTCACTGCTGTAAATTCATACCCCACTTCCTACCGGGCTGCCAGCTTCAAATCCAACAATGTGGTACACCTGAAATCAACGACTTGCATACCACATGTTTTAACCAATCCATACCAGCACTTATAAGTTTAGAGAGTCCATGTTCCCATGAAGAAACTTAATCATGTGGGTAAAACAATGTCATTTTTACCACCCATGACCGGGCATGGTTTCTACATACCACCTATAAAAATGCTGATGACTGGGGATGGTAAACATGACATTGTTGTACCCACATGAAAAATCGCGCTCCTGTGTCTGACTGCCAAAAGATAAACCCTTCATCAACTAACCCAGACCAGACACGTCCATCGCAGACCCCTCAGACCGCGCCTTGGGCGGCGAACCTAGCAGTTGGATGTGGACAAACGGGCCATACAGAGGTATAAGTTGGTTTACAAACCTTATGAACTATAGATAGGTTATAGATATATGGTGGTTTCATAAAATGTAGGTACCCCCCAAATTATAAATTCCATGACAACTGGTTGGTTGTTTCAACCCCTCTGAAAAATATGAAAGTCAGGTGGGGTTATTATTCCCAAGATATGGAAAAATAAAAAATGTCCCAAACCACCAACCAGATAAACATGCCATAAATGGAGGATCCCCCATTTTTCAGAAACCTTCCTATCTACCAGCCCCACCTTGTAGTAGGATACATTATCTTTGGGATATCACCCTCTGTTTTTGAGCACATCAGTTAGTTATTGTATGCATATGTACATATATATGTATAAATATACATATGTATATGATATATATATATATATATTTATTTATTTATTTATTTATTTAGTTAGTTAGTTATACCTATATATATATACTTAGATATGTATATATATATATATATGTATAAACGTTCCAGTACATTGTATTGCATATACAATCATCGATCATTGTCTCATAGAATCATATCTATCGAAGCCATGAAGAAAAGAACTGGCCCAAGCCATCCCATGATCCGCAGGCAGTATCACCCCCTATGCTATAACCAAACAACTGGGGTAGTGGTTCTTAATATTGTTATTTGGGTTTGTATCAAAACAGGGGATACCCCGAAAAAAGGCAGTTGTATGACAATTGATATATATATATACACATATGTAACAATTTAACATTTAATGTAATATAATGATATCTATCAATTGACCAGTGATCGAAATCTTCTGACTGGTTGGTCAATAGATCAGTACATTGGGTGATGTGGTACTACCAATAATCAGCCATCTCCAAAGTCATAAATGGATTGTACAAACCATTCCCAAATGGCAAATTTATGATTGGGCTTACCACATGGCCGATTTTTTTATTGGGCTTACCACATATTCGCGAAGTGTTAGTCATTACCAGAGGGTACCCAACAATATCAGTATCCATTTATATGTGAATAGAAATATCATTTATCACTATAGTCCCACTTATATCATTATAATCCCATTTATATACTTATAATCCCACAGTTAAGGCCCTTTACCAGTTATAAGTACTTATAACCCCATTTATAGAATGTATAATCCCATTTATAACCAGTTATAACTAATAAATGGCCATAACTGCATATTATAACTGCCATTAATTGACCACTTTTTTCATGTAGAAATCAGGCGCGTAGAAGGCGCGAAAAAACTTACGCGCGCCTCGACTCCAAGGATCAGTGCCACGGCTCCAGGGATCCTCGTACGACTCCTGGAGAGTGATGGAACTCGATGGGAAAACGATGAGAACATGAGATATTAATGGATATTATATACATATATACAAATTATATACATATTATATACATGTATATTATATACATATATATATATGGGAAAACAATGAGAAAATGGGATAATGATATATCCCTAGTGCTCCAAATAGCCTCTGAGAAGGTGTTTATATAGACCCCAAAAAACAACTCCAAATACAGTCTCAGAAGGTGTTTGGAGCTGTAAGGTATATATATATACATGTATGTATGTAAAGTAATGTGAAGTAAAGTGATATAATGTAACGTAATGTATGTATATGTCAACATGTATATATATATATATGTAGTGGGGAAACCATTGCCAAGTTCGGATGATTTCCAAAATGTGTCCCCCAAAAGGGGATGGTAATGGTGATTCAAAAATCGTACAGCTTAATGCTGACCAACAGTTTAATATGTACGACTAAGCAACAACCATATTATATGGTTTATTAATGATGGTTATTATATGGTTATGAAATTGCTAATGATGGTTAATAATAATCTGGTTGGTGGTATACCTACCCCTCTGAAAAATATGAGTTTGTCAGTTGGGATGATGAATTTCCAAACTGAATGGAAAATAAAAGCCATGTTCCAAACCACCAACCAGTCATCTATATTGTAAATGTGTTTATAGCAACTGGAGAATTCAATGATTCAAATAATGATATAATTCCAACCAATATGGCTCTGATCAAAACCCCCTGTGTGCCCCAAAATAGCGAGTTTTTCTGGATCTTTATTATAATTTATAGGTTTTGACCCTCCCCCTTTTGACAATTTGGGGAATATAAAAACATTTACCCTCTGGTAAACTAACATAGATATTGAAAATGGCCATAGAAATAATTGATTTAGCCATGAAAAATTGTAATGTTCCATAGTCTTTGTATGTTTTTGTATGTTTACCAGGCCGGGTAAACAATGCGCCATGTGAAGACTTTCCTGCCACAAAAAAAGAAACATCGATCCACTGGAGCGACATCCCCGACCTCGATGTTGGCCACAGATACTACGTATCAGTTGCTTCATAAATCCAATTCATCCCAAATTATATCATCTAAAATAACAAATCAACTAATATACAGAACATATATATAGTACATATATATATAGTATATATATACAAATACTATCATAGTGTATTTATTTGGGCAGCATCATATTTATGACGTGGAGATTCGAATGGCGAATACCCAGTGGGGCCAAGCCGCCAAGCCTTGGCCAGAGGCGCCTTGGACCAGTCGTCCTGCGGTTGGTGAATCGAAAGCAACATCACTGGAGGATACTGGGTGCAGATCGCTATGTTTGTTGGTTTATGTTGTTTTATAAAATAACAAAAAAACAATATATCTGCCTAGTTAACCTAGTTCTTCAGCTAGTTGTAACATGTTATAAACCAACTCAGTTAGCGGACTCTGTCCATTAAGACACACCTGGTGTCCATGGAAGTGAATCAATCACATGGGATGGTTGGCGGGATATGAGCCTAAATGGATTGGCTGGTGGTTCAACAAAGCATCTACTGCGTTGTCACAGGTATTTTAGCACCTGCTAAATCGATCAAAACATATACAGTATATATATATACATAACAGTTGGTAATGACGAGTTATTTTCTTCTGGGATGACAGCAACCCCTATTTGTGGTTTTTGACGTCCGGCAACCAAAACAAGTTGGCGTCAGGTCCCTGGGCAGATCTGTCGCCCAGGCCTTGTGGGATCTTCCGTGAAACTTGGAGCAGAACATCGAAGATGATGATCTGTCACCCTGTCACCGAAACGCCAACCATAACTATCCCAAAAAGCTCCTTTCACACCTTCTGAGACTGTATTTGGAGTTGTTTTTTGGGGGTCTAAGTCTGTTTACACCTTCTCAGAGGCTATTTGGAGCACTAGGGTATCATAACCACTGGCCAAATGCGTTGCCACATGTTGCCACCACAACGCATCTGATCTGATTGCTTGAAGCTTGTCAGTGAGATTGATTTTGGGGAGCTACAGTACTCTATTTTCAGTGAAAGCCATTTAAGTTTTCCCTGCCAATTCCAATGGCCATGAAAGGGGCCCCTAAGGCGTCATATCAAGGCTCTCTTGAAACAAACGATATTAATTTGCTGGGTGAAACATGGTGTAGCCATGATACCTGGTGAAGCCTACAATAGCTCTTGTACATGGAAATGAAAATCTCCCAAAAGTATGGTGTAGAAGTGTAGGTGTTGATCCACATTTGACTTTTCAATAAGCAACATTTTAGATCAGGAACAAACCGTTCCAAAACCTACCAGTAGGTATGTAGAAAATAAGGGCACCTAAAGTTTGATCTTGAGGTACGTTCCCCGATCTTTAACATCATTTGAGGTGATACCTTCTGCACTATCTATATAGAATCACCAGTGAGGTTTCAATCAATCCGTGTTTTCTCCAAATGTCGCGCCTGCATTTTTTAGGGACATGTTTCTTTGCTTCTTTGTCCATGTTTGAGACTTTGTATACGGCCACGTCAACCTCCCAAAAAAACAGTGTCCTGTGATGTCGCGTGATACTTCGTTGATAACCCATTAATTAGTTGACAATGGAGGCGTCCAAAAAAGATGGGGGTAAACCCCATCAGTTTTGGGGCAGATTCCCCAATTTTTAAAAAAAAAACAACCATATAGATTAAACTGTTGAAACCAACAGCCAAACAGGCCTTCTGCATCTTGTGCCAACCCTAACGGCTACCCACTGCCCGTGCCACTGCATTTAGCAAGGCCTCATTTCTGGAAGTGTCGTGCATGGGCCTTGGCGTTCACCGGTCATCACTGGTTGGTGTGCAGGGATTTGGTAGCATCGCACGAAAGCGATGGAGGACCCTGCAGCAAATGGAGGTTTTGATGGGACATATATCCAACTAAGTAACTAAATGGAAGGCTTTCCAGCAAGCAGCAAGCCATGTTTGATTACCGGAGGGTATGGTATCTGCATGTGCTTCAGTCGTGAATTGTACATTGAATAAGCCACCTCTTCTGAACTTTTGGCTGGTTTTTCCACGTCACCGGAAACCATGAATCAAACCCAAGTCGGTGACCTAAGCAACAGCACAGCCTCCATTGCAATGACTTCTCAACCAGAAAATAGATGTTTGCTGAAGTCTTGGCTCTGAGTCCAACATAAATATCGAACAGAATGGCTATATCAAGCTCCAGAAAGGGATCTCAAAGTCTAAAAGTGTGATCTCCAGGAAGGGTCAACACTCGCCCCAGAAACGGATGAGTCAATACCAAAAAAGGGTACCCTTTTTGAACCTAAACCTTTTCAATCCCATTCCTGTGTGAAAATCGAAATTCCAAATACCATCCCTCCAACTATATATATATAATATTATAACATTAACATAGACCTTGGCAGATAGGAAGACATAAGACTCCACAATCTCGACCTCCGAATTCTCAGGGTCCATGACCTGTTCAATCCAGGCGGACTCGAAGTCGTCGGAGGGAAGGAGGATGGGATTGATCCATCTCCCATAACCTCTGCCGGGAAACGGAGTGGAACGAAGTGAACTCGGCAGAGTTTAAGCGCATTTTATGGGATTTCTATCGAGATTGTTCATAGTTTAACTATGCTTAACATGGCTTAACTAGTTTTTGGCCACCCCTTACAGTTGCGAAGTTGGTTTTATAAGCTAACTATGCTTGATTAGGGGGATTGAATGGATGTGAATGGCATAATGGGGATGGCTTTGTTCCTTTCAACCGAAGCCAGGACATGCCAGGACCTGCCAGGATAGCCCAGCCAAAAAAAACATTCATTTCCGGATGATGATATCATTATCCATTCTAAGTTTCGCCAACATGTTTTTCCTCATCAACCAGATATGTTTTCTGTTCTTATACATCTGGGTAAATCAACATATTTCACTAATCTGAATAGTTCGGCCATTTGGGGATGATTTCCATTATTAACCATGATTCCAGTGAGGGAGAACAGTCAGGTCGTTATAACTTACCCAGATATATCCAGATATGTCCCGTCTTAATTCATCTGAATTCGCTTTAATGATTGATAAATCTCTTGGAAAGCGGTTCACTCTTTTGCTGACAGATAGGCCTCACCCCCCTGGGACTGAATGCACCAAGGCATCAGTCCACAGAGTAAGGAGCATAAGGTCCAGTGTCTCGAGAATCATTGCTATGGCCATGGCTATTAGTGAACTAACTGGATTTTTCTATGGGATAAAAAACATTCTATAAATGGGGTTATAATTATATATATATATACTTATAATTGGTATAACTGTGGTCTGTTGCTGATCCCGGACATAACATAGACCTCTTTGGTGATTGCTGCCGCTGGAGGGCAGCCTGTGCTGGCCATGCCCTTTTCCGAACGGATCCTTTGTGGAATCATAGCATCTTGCTTCGTTCATGGCCAAGGTTTGCCAAGATACTGAATAATCAACCTGCGTTTTTTTTTACCCGTTTTTTTTGAAATCTCCTCCAAAACCAGGTTTTCATTTTTGGACCTACAAATTCCAGCGTTCGAACGGTTCGCTAGGTAGACAGTCGTGAAACCCTGGTTTTAAGGGCTTCACCGTCTCAAGGTGGCATGGCCAACTGGGTGTTTACCCAGAACAGAATCTTAAAATATCTTAAAATCATGTGGGAGTATATATCTATATTATCTATATTATCTATATTAACTATATAACTATATAACTATCTATATTATCTATATAACTATCTATATTATCTATCTATATATATAATACATGTATAATACATTGGGAGGTATAACCGGTTACCTGAATCTAACTGGCTGGTTCTTAAGTGGGACTGGTCAGTTGTCTCATGGAGCCCATTATTTGACCGACTTCCAGAATGGAAAGGATCCACTTAGAGATGGAATTGCTTATATATATATACATACATAGTAATACAGTGTGTGTATATATACATATATATATAATATTGTATATATAATATTATATATATATGTACATACACATATATACAGCACCAGCATCCAACAATCTCCCAACTTCAGAACGTAATGTTGTTCTCCTGGAAACTTGTAAGCACCGGGTGGTAACCCTGGAAATGGGATAAGTAGGGCTAAAAAAAACATAGGAAAAACTAGGAATATAAGCCACTTATATACGAGCCGTGGGTAGTTCGCCACCAGATGAAGAAATTTCTTGGCTGCAGCGCACCTCCTCCAATCTCTTCAGGAATTGTTGTGCCGCCTGGCTCCACATCCGCTAGTGTCTGGGTTCATCGTTTCTGGTTCGTTGGGTGATGTAAAAAGTGACGAAAACTGAACAGGAACATGGCGCTTGCCAGCAGGAATCCCACAGCTAAGGCCAAAGATTGGGATGTTATTTTTTTTGAGAGGATACGTCATAATACGTGACCATTTTGCGGTTTAAACCTACCCAGCAAATAGGATGGATTTAGGAATGAAGTATGAAATGTCTTTGGAAAATCAAAAGGATAGCTCCACTCCACGCCCAAATACGCCTAACATCGCGGAGTTAGGATTCGTTCATTGGGGCGGCATTTTTGTGGCATCGTTGTTTTGGCAGAAAGAAGAAACAACCGACATGGTAATTCAAACCTGTTCATTCCGTTTCACAAGATTTACCCAGTCAGAATTCGTGTTTTTAGCTGGCAAACAGAATTCTGGTTGGTGGTAGACCTACCCCTCTGAAAAATATGAAAGTCAGTTGGGATGATTATTCCCAATATATGGAAAAATAAAAACAATATTTGAAACCCAATTTCTGAGGAAAATATATTCCTTCGGAAGCAAGGTCAACGTCAAACCACAAAAGGTGGTACTCACTGAAACTTGATTTGCCATTCAAGTGGGACTCCAGGTTTTGTGGTGTTAAAATTGTACGGTTTTTGAATGTTTTTGAACCTCATGACAGGATGCGAAAGCAGATTCAACCCCTGGTTTTTGGCAAATCAGTGCATGCTTGGGATCGGATGGGGTATGATATGGTATGATGCTATCAAAATCGTGAAATCAATTGAACACGTTTTCCAACAGGAGGTTTCCAAAAATGGGTGTACCCCAAATCATGGGTGTTAAACCCATGGTGGCTTGGGGATCACCCAATTTTAAGAAACCCCCACAGCAAAAGATACCGTCTCAACTCATACAAGGTTTGGACTTCCAAACTGCAAGACGCAGTAAGCCCCAGGACAGTTGCAATCCCTGAGGCCACGGACATGTGGTACCAAAACCCCATGGTTTTTTCTGGAATCCATGGGGGAACTGTTCAGAGATCCTCATTTTTTGAGGTTTAGATCTGGGAAACATGGGGAAACATTTGGCTACAGGTCAAAATAGGGTATCCAATAATTAGATGATGAATACCAAACATATACGTTCCAATCTGTGGTCGCTTTTAGTGCTTAAATTTTGACCCGTCCCCTGTGCAACTCCGCCTTCACACGAGCTTCCAGAGTACCGATCAAGGTGCACAACCCCTGCAGCTGGTGGCAGCTTGACACTGCCAGGATATAGCCCAGTTGAGTATGTTTCAGCGGAAAACACCTTGGCATCCACCAAAAGTTGTCTATGAATTGCGAGATGCCAAGGTGGATCTTTCACGTTTTGGACCAGTGTTTTAACCTCAACACATATAGCTGGTAGTTGGGGATGTGCATGGCCCTGACAAGGGAATGTCAAAGGTATTTACCCATTCCCATCTGGACATTTTGACACATGTGTCACATGGGTGTGTCTGAAAAAAGGCTGACAAAAAAATCATGGTTCATCAGCTTCATCATCATTTGTCCAAACAGACTTGCCATTACCTGCCCTTTGGGGGTACCCCGTAGCTTTTCAGACAAATCAACATCTTTGGTTTCCGTGGAATTCATGCCACACACCATGCACCTACCGAATACCCTCTGGTAATTTAACATAGCTATTGAAAATGACCATAGAAATAGTGGATTTTCTCATTAGAAATGGTGAGTTTCCATAGTTATGTTAGTTTACCAGAGGGTACTGGCTGATGTCATCCCCATTATACCTTCTTCTGACAACCAAAACTGTGAGTACAAAAACGTGCATTGCATCCCCAACGATTGGCCATGTTACAGAAAATGTGTTTATCTTTTTGGACATGCAGTGAAGCAAACTGGTAAATGGTTGAACATTATTTTATCAATGTTTTAAATGAAGCGGTTCGAACCAGTTTGCAGCCACACCCATGTGAATGTCCCACTTTACACATATATATATATTATATATATGCATATACACATATAATATAATAACAATATATATATACATACATTAAACATATACATATATAATCATATAAATATATATATATATATACGTATAAACATAGAAATGATTTTCCCACATGCCTCATTTTAAAAACTTGTGCAAACTGTTACCAGGGGATGGTCATCGTAGGGATTCACGTGACTTGATCGCAGCAAAAATGCTGCAAACTTTTTGCAGCCTGGGACGGTAGATTTTGTTCATTTCTAGTATTGAGCATGTATTAACCATCCCTGGTTGGTGGTTGAGCCCTACCCCTCTGAAAAATGATGGAGTGAAAGTCAGTTGGGATGACGAAATTTCCAACTGAATGGAAAGTCATAAAAATGTTCCCAAACACCAACCAGTTAACCATCCGATTTGAAGGGTAATTGTCCCATTCAAACCTCCATTGATAGCTTATTAAAACATATTATATAAAATTAAAACATATTATAACCATTAAAACCTCCATTTATGGAGGATTGTTCCCATTAAACCTTCATTTATAAAGGCTTTGACAATAGCACATCTTACACTTTCCCAGTCGGTAGCTTTCACGAAAAATGCTTTGACGACCTCGTCGTGTGCTGGCAGATCCCGAACCTGTCATGTGCGTTACGGGGTCCCAAAAAATAAGTTGACCATGTCATGTATTGCTTAAATGTTTTTTGGTACATAACTCTAATAACTAGGACTTATGCTAGATATATCTATATAAATGGGATTATAAACCAGCTTATAAACCCTCTGGTTATTTAACATAGCCATGGGAAATGGCCCATAGAAATAGATGGCTTACCGAACTTATAAATTGTGATTTTCCATGGCTATGTTAAATAACCAGATGGTAAATGTTGTTTGGGTTATGTGATGATTTTTTGTATAATGACAGTTAAACTATGTTATACTAATAATTAATATTACGGGGTCCCATCAAGTATAAATATTCCGTAGTGACGCCGTAGTGAGCCAAAGTTATGGGGTCCCATCAATTTATAAATATCCGGGTTCTAATGATTCAATATGATATACAACAAATATCATTTATGACACGGTTCATGTTGACAGGTGTTCATCGTTTGCTCATGTTTGGGTTTGCATATGTGTATTTTTGTCAAACAAATCGAAAACCATGGTGTCCTGACAGTGTCAGCCTGGTGGTTTCAAGTGGAGGATTCAACGTGGTTATGTCAACCGCAAGGAACGGTGGATTTTTTTAGTGGTTTCAACATGGTGAATTTTATATACCTGCACAAAAATATAGTTTTAGTTGGTGTGGAAAATTTACCAGTGATAGCAAGAGATGAAAACAATGCTCTGGTTGGTGGTATACCTACCCCTCTGAAAAATACGAAAGTCAGTTAGGATGATGAAATTGCCAACATATGGAAATTCAAAAAAATCATGTTCCAAACCAACAAACACTAAAATACCTAACCAAAATTGAGGGAGTCAACTCATGCATTGAAACATGGGGATTGTCATTTCCAAAAGGGCCCGATGGAGGTGAAAATGGCGTTGCATCTCTTGTTTTTTTGGGGTTTCCTCAAAAAATAAAAGGTACCCCGACATCATACAAGTCATGACCATTTGAGTGGCAAAAAACAAGGCGACTCGGGGGATACCCCATTTCAACAAAACTCAACAAAACTCCAATATTCAGAATATTCGAAAAAAAATGAAGTTTTGATGATCCGTTAGTTAGTGGGGACCCGGCCAGACAGGTGTGCTCATCGGTTTCCAAAACACAGTGCTCTCGGTAGGTCGACCGGATTTCCGTGTCCCATTGCGACATGGTTGGCGTAGCGTCCATTAAAACCCAAACAGCGGTAATTCAACCAAATTCATAGAAAAAAAACAGAGAGATATCCAGCATACATTGGGGGAAAAGAACGCCTACGTCATACCTTACGCGTCCATCATCACCGGGCGGAAATGAACAAAGTGGAAACAAAATTGGATGCAAACTGCATGAACTGTCCGGAATTGTCCGCAAAAAAAACTGGATCCTACGAGTTTTGAATCTGCTCAATTGTTGTCTGGAAACAGGTGGTGGCAGGAAAATTGCCAACCCCGCCACATCTAAGAAACAAAGTTGGCAAATGTTGGCAACCTGTTTTTCCCTGTGATGCCACAAAATTCAAAAAGTAACGCTTTGAACAAAAGAACGAAAACGTGACGCCCTTTGTTCAAACCATCCGGCAACTCTCCCCTTGAAGTTGACATTGACAGGTCCTCCAAAAGTCTGCGAGAAACAAATCTACGTTGTATCCCGGTTGTACCCAGGCAAACTGCAGAACAATGGTTTGGGCCTCTTCGCAATAAATCTAAAAGGGCGGCATCAACTTCTCGGCGTGTCAACTATTCTCAGCCCAGCGCGCCTCAATCTCACAACCAGACATTTGGCGAACGTCCTGAGGACAAGCAAACATTGCAGTTTCACCTACCCCACCGCGGCAAGCGTGGTCCATCCAACCAACGGATGGCGCGCCAGCATGGCGTGGACAGCAGCTAGGGATGTCACTCATTGCGTGTTCCCAACCCCGCCCATAACTGCAGAAGAAGCTGCCTATGTTGGATCACTTCATGAATGCCATGTTTCAGCATGTGCCTGTTCCATCCCGTCCCAAAACGTTTTTCCCATGCTATGTGTAGGCTGAGATCATCCCCTTGCTCGAAACAGCCGCATGCAACCTCATCGACCCAATGGGGATGTTCGTGACTACATGAGATGGATGGGCAACGCAATGCCGCTCGAATGCAGCAACCGAGGATTCCTGCCTCGACTTTTTACCTTGCGGATTCAAGAGGTCGGCTTTGAGCCCATTCTTGTTTGATGCATAATCCTGAGTTTCACAGCGAATCCACAGCTCAACAGCTGCTGGCTTTGAAATCAATAACAAATTACCTAGACACCTAAGCAGTCCCGAAACCAACCTATCCATCAAATCAAAACTACAAAATGGCAGCAACACCTATATTCATTTAAATAATAATCTAGAAGCTGATTCAGAAGCCTTGCCAATCCGATCCTGTTGTTTTGGGCCAACCAGATGCAAACATTGTAACAATCCCATAAAACTCACACAATTCCGAAAAAAAAAATTGGCTGGCCAACCAGGAAAAGATCCTATAAGCCAACCAGAAGCAAACACCATAATAATCACACACACAATATTCAACCCCAAACTTAGGCTTGAATCTTTCTTTCATCTACCTACGGAGGTAGGATATTCCCAATTGCGGGTCATGTGTAGATGTTCCCTCCAAACAACTCTGGGAGAAGGACTGATTAATTTGGGACATCTACACATGGAAGAGAAGCTCATCATCTTGCTTGTTTGTTTCAGGCCGCGCCAAAAAACTAGACGAGAATCACCATTGTTAGAGTTACGATTTGTTCCCCGCCTGTCAGGTGAGGGTTGTTATTATGTCAACCTGCCCGGCCTCTTTCCTCCTCCTTCCTCCCATGGACCTCAACTGCAAGCTCTAGATCGCAGCGTTCCCCGCCGGAAGCTCTAGATCGCAGTGTTCCCCGCCGGACCTCCACCGCAAGCTCCGGATCAGAGTGTTCCCCGCCGGACCTCCACCGCAAGCTCAGGATCCCCGCCGGGCCTTCACCGCAAGCTCCGGATCAAAGTGCTCCCCGCCGGACCTGAACCGCGAGCTCCGGATCAAAGTGTTCCCCGCCGGACCTCCACCACAAAAAATATCCGAAGATATCCGAAATAGAATGCCAGAAAAGAATGTCAGAATAGATGCCAGATAGAATGCCAGAATAGAATGTCAAATAGAATGCCAGATAGCATACCAGAACGTATGCCAGAATTTTGGCAGAAAAAATGCCAGATAGAATGCCAGAGAAAATGTCAGCAAAAAAAGAATGCCAGAATAGAATGTCAGAAGATTATATCATATATATATAATATATATATATATATTCAGATGATATGTCAGAAATTAGGACAGATAAGTTTCAGGGGTCCAAAGACGATGAGTTTCTGGCCCCATTCCAATGGATTGCCCTCATTTCCTTGATGAAGATTACCAGTTTGGGGAATAAGTGAAGCACGGATACGCTACAACGTGGGGAAAACCAGTGATGTGAAGGTTGGTGGCACTAATCCCCAGTAACTAGTTCGTTAGTGCCATAAACCATAGTGAAATTGGAGTTCTGTTCACCAACTTAGCGATCGTAAACGGGGGCCACATTTTGATACATTTTGTATTATTGGTCAAGCGGTCAAATGGATGCTGATGGAGTGGTTCAAGAATACAACCGCATAGTTGATGATTGGAAAACAAACATACCCTCTGGTAATTTAACATGGCTATGGAAAATGGACCATTTATAGAGGATTTATGATGATTTAGCTATTAATCCATGATGATTTTCCATAGCTTTTTTGTATGTTTAGCAGAGGGTATGTTTCCTGGACATTTTCCAACCATCCCCGTGATCATAGCTGTGGGAAAAAACACATTAAAACCATGTGTTGTTGCAGAACCAAAAAAAAGTACGGACATTGTGCGGAATGATGACTGACTATCACCCAACTAAGGCTAATAAATTCATCATCATTGGTGACAGCTTTTCGCTATCAGTGACAATTAGGGGGTTTCCTAAAATTGGTGATCCCGAAGTCCACATGGGTTTCAATATATACTAAAATGGTTCTCCATGACGTGGATGATTTGGGGTACCCCCATGACTTAGCAAAACAGCAATTCATCCCAATCAAAATTCTAGAAGTAGCCAGTAATCCGACGTCATTAGCCTGGTTACGCGAACTGCTTGCGGTTGGTGGCTCTACTGGTTTGTTAATAGCTAGTCCAATACTGAATTCTTGTCTGATCTCTTTTCAATATCATTGTAGTATTGACAATAGTAACCATATAAACAGTTTTGACAATACTAACAATGTAAATAATTGTGCATTGACAATATAAACAGTAATTACATCAATATAAGGAATAGTAGATAATAGACTACCAATATCAAAACCAGTACTTTCACCATGGATTGTAATAATTCAATGCTTAGTGGAACCCAAATACTAAGAACCTGTTCTTAGTAGATTACACCAGGTATAGCGCCCTCCAAAAGATAGAAACGGAATATATGGTTTTATCCCGAATTAAACCATCGTTTCTGGGGGGTGTTTAATATGAACTTGGGAAAGAATATATACCAATTATCAATTATGTACCCAAATCACCTAGGTTGTTTGATATTTACAATTTCACTAGGGTTTAAGGAGGTTATATCAATAGTTGGTGGGGAATATCATTTTCTCAACGCTGTACACACACATTCCATACAAGGAGGGCCCCCCAGAGGAAAAATCTGGATATGTCTATAAAGCATATTTTTCAGACTTCTTAAATCCTTTAGGATGCCATTTTTGGCAAATATTTTTTTTATGATTTATTTATGATTTGAATACGATTTCCATTTATGATTTTTTTATGGGTTCAAATTGTGGTTATGATTT
>Ga0126342_10009762_pt1 | contig 17186 bp, 11 predicted proteins | sample Cyp1metagenome_FD_92528 | JGI IMG/M metagenome (GOLD analysis project Ga0126342, IMG submission 92528) | Coral microbial communities from Lord Howe Island, Old Settlement Bay, Australia - Cyphastrea 1 metagenome | ecosystem: Host-associated > Invertebrates > Cnidaria > Coral ... | reverse complement strand
GTGGTTGAGGTCCGGCAGGGAACACTGGGCGTGGATGGTCGTGGTTGAGGTCCGGCAGGGCACACTGACATGGATCGCAGTGGAGCAGGAGGAGGACGAGGAGGACGAGGAGGACGAGGAGGAGGAGGACAACGAGAGGAGGAGGAGGAGGAGAAGGAGGAGGAGGACGAGGAGGCAACTGACATAAAATCTAACAACCCTCACCTGGCAGGTGGGGAACAAACATGGTCGTTCAGAGGTCTTTGCGAGGTTGTTGCAATATGCAGGTATTCACGGGTCATTGTACATGATCCACATCTTACATCCAGCGTTCGTGCAAATGACACTTCCGGCTTTCTTATTTGCTCTGTAAACCGGAAATCACCATCAAATCATCAAGTACTAATATAAGATAAATATAAAATAGTCTATATTCAGTAGCTAAAATGTGATGTTTCAGGCAAAGGAACATGGGGACATGCAATGATTCCTGTCGTAGATCCAAACTTGGCCAATGGGATTCCCGAATCATCCCCAGTTTGTCATTTCTTGATACGGAAACCAGATGAAACCAGTGGTTTGGGTACCACTGTTTTATACTTTCATGATCCAAAACTTCACTTTGACGGGCCAAGAGTGAGCCTAATAGCCTAAGTGCCGAGTTTATACCCCAAGTCGTGGCGGGTGGAGTCAGTACGAACCAGCTTTTGTTCTACCAAGTCATGGGATTGTAACAATCTGGAACCAACCACGACCGGGTCCGTGGCAAGTAATTTACCAAACAAAAACCCAGCCCAGAAAAATCCGCAAGGTCTGCAGCTCGAAACTGCATGGCCCCTCTAATTGATGTTCCATGATGTTCCAATGTTGCCCTGTCTGGCAGCCCAGTGACTCCATCTTGATCTCGGCATAGAAGTCCCGTCCACTGGCAGTATTCTTCGACTTCACCGGAGTTTTCGAGACCACGATGCAATGGCCTTCGGCTCGGCCGTAGTGATCCTCGTTTAAGTGGCTGGACCCAGTGGAAGAAAATCGCAAGTCTGCGGGAGAGCCTTTGAGTGCCAGTTGCCAGTTGCCACACACACATATTATTTATATATATATATATATATACTGTTATATATATACCCTGGAAGTCCCATTTGATGTTTTCCTACGCATTTCATTAATGTCGAAGTTTACCTGCGCATTTGTGTAATGTCAATGTTTACTTATCAATGTCGATGTTTACACTAGGGGTATGTGGTGCAGCAAAATTCTCAAACTTTTGTACTGCTGCCGGATCTTTATCTTGGACATGCTTCATTAGTCAAACTCATGCGATATAACTTTGAATTACATGTGACACAGATTTTCCCAAAGGATTTTGCTGAGATTTCACTCAATGATACATATATGTTTGCATGAGAGCGGGTGTTTTGCCATAAGCGATCCCTCCAAACTCAATCTTAAAAAAAAAAGACACCATGGGAGATGTGTTTTAACAAAGGCCAATCAAGGAATTTGGATGTGGTTAGCATCCGGATGACCAGACTGGTCAAACAATCAAGATCAAAACATTATATTCTAGAGCACTACTTCACACTAAGGATTTGTTGGGTTTGTCTGGTCCTCCAGTGGCCACACTGAGTTCCCGATGTCTTATTAATTCATATCAATCTGTAACATGAGCTTCTGGGAGTGGCAGATTTCCAAAACCGTTGAAGGTACCATGTTTTGTCCGTAAACTCTGAGAGTAAAAATGCAAATGCTTGCAAATATGGTTTCTTGATGTGTTTTCCGTCCAGAAATTCAATACTTATAGGATCTTGTAGGTTTCAAACTCACACGTTGGGAAATTGGAATGATGAATATATGATAATTTTGCACTTTCAAGGTCAATTTTATTTCTTCACAGGGGTTAAACATCCATATGTGGAGAATGTCGATGGTTACCCTCTGGTAATTTGTGACATAGCTTAGCTTTTGAACATGGCCCATAGAAATAGTTAATTTACCTATTAAAGATGGTGATTTTCCAGTTCGCAAACGGTTAAATTACCAGAGGGTAAGTATCTTACCAGTTTACCCACACAGTTTCACTGTTTGCAATGGAGCCCAAAATGGGTCAAGGGACATTTCCTCTTGGTAAATTACCAGAGGGTAACCAATAACCCACCCCAAACATCAAGTCCTCAAGTTCGCGCCCAAGGCACCACTCGCTTTGCCATGGTTTCCTCGTCGTTGAGCTCCACGCCGTGGCCGGCGTTGTAGGAGCTCCACCTAAAGGTGCCAACAAATCAGCAGAACATAAGAAATTTGCAGAGAAACAATTCCAAATTTGTTGTTGGTCAGTCAGTAGTTTCCCTTTAAAAGTAAGGGTTTTATCAGCCAAAGAGCTGTTGTTTTTTACGAAGTACAATGAAACAAGTAAGAAAAGTCTTGAGACGGATAGTTTTAAGCAACAAACTGGTGGATGTTTCACCAGCAATGAAAATTTCATCAATAAAACCGTTTGGGAATTCATGAACACTACCCTCTGGTAAACTAACATAACTATGGAAAATCACAATTTTTAATGGGCAATCTCACTATAAATGGCCATTTTCAATAGCTATCTAGTGGTTTTGGGTGTGTCCGAAAATAATATATGTATATATATCCAAACATGCCATTTTTTTTCCATGGGACCATGATGATGAACTCATGGTCCTTGGTTTCTCCCTGTGTCCTTTCCGGAAAGGACGGGTCCGGCTCAAACTTGAAGCTTTAGGGTGAACATCTCCCATCAAGTATAGCCCACTTCTTTTGCACAACGGCACATTCAACATGTTGTGCTGGTTGGTGGTTGACCTACCCCTCTGAAAAATCTTAGTCAGTTGGGATGATTTTTCCAAAGATATGAAAAACTGTTCCAAACCACCAACCAGTATCCAATCTTATCCTATGGATCCATAGAGATTAACCCCCCGACTTGACGGATTCCCCAATCCCTGGCGGAAATCCACCATGCCACCTTGCGTCCGCACAGGGGGTGCGCAGCAAACGGCGCCCCGCGGAGAAGAGCAGCGGCAAAGAGCAAAGCCTCCAGGTTTTCCCACAAATGTGAGGACAAAAAAAAAACATGTTGATTTAAGCAGAGCAAATGGTGATATAATGGGTAAATCATGGGTATATTTTCATGAGATATGGACATATAAACAACAGTATTATGGTTTTGGGTGCGTCTGATCATGTGCCTCCAGTAGATCCAGGAGAAACCCTTGGATTTCCTGTATATATTGTTGGATTCTCACCAGCATTGGTGTGGATTTTACCCATGAAAAATGCGGTGAACCCATTAACACCATAGAACCAATTGAACCATAGATATATAATTAATGGTGTTCAATGTGTCCACCAATCATATGCCGCAAAGTATGGCCATGTACTGGAAATATATTAGACCATCATCATCATCATCATCACCATCATCATCATCATCCAGATATTTTTATTTACTCAACACATCATCGTCCAAATGGATAGTAAGCAGAAGTGTGTTTATTATCACAAAAAGGCTGTTGGACGGATGGGGGGATGGGATTGGCAATAAACATCAGTGGCGCAAGGTGACGCCCAACGTGAAAAAAAAATCGCCAATTTGTTTCTATAAACGCGACTAATTCTAGATATATCAACCATAAACTGTACGTAAATTAGTTGCAAAGTCAGACTTAGCCATCATAAAATATAAACCAATTTTATATATTACATAAAAATACAATTTCTGTTGGTTTAATCTCCATGTTTGTTGCTTTTATAGTATGGTTTCATCCTTACAAATCATAATTTTCCACCATTCATCACTAAAATCACATTCTTTTCCAACATTTTCATACATGTTCCACCATGTTCCTCTAGTTTTTTTGTTGGTTTCCCATGAAATCACCATCTTTCCACCATGAAATCACCACATTCTGCACCTCCATGGCCTGCACCGATCGAAGTGATCCAACTTGGGCGCCGTCCTCGTCGCCGGCGGGCAACGCACGTCACGGTGACGCGCCTGGGACGGTTGTCCGACGTTTGGGGGAGAATGAGGAAAGATCATCCCATCCTCCGAATGTTAAGTACTCCCCATATTATATATATATATAGTGTGGAAATATATAAGATAATACAATATAATAAAATATGATATAGTGTGTAGTAGGTATGTAGTATGTATATATAGTGTGTGCATATATATAATATCTATAATCAAAGGAAGTTGGGAAGCAATCTTCCGACTTACGGATGACTTTTACCTGAAACAATACACTCAATGAAGGGTGGTATATATAATAAATATATATATATATATATATAAAGAAATATTTATGTTGTATGTATGTATGTATGTATGCATGGATGTATGTATGTATGTATGTATGTATGTATGTATGTATGTATGTATGTATAATATAATAAAATGAAATACAACAAAATAAAATTTAATATAATATGATAAAATATAATTTAATATAATACAATATAAAACAATATAATACAATAAAATAAAATATAATAATATAATACAATATAGAACAATAAAACAAAATAAAAAATCATACATAATAATATAATATACTGTAATAAAATACAATATAATAGAATATAATGTAATAAAATACAATATAATATATTACGTAATAAAATACTATAGATTCTAATATATAAATTATGATAAAACATAACAAAATAATATAATATAATATAATATAATATACTGTAATGTAATGTAATATAATTATATATATATATATATTATAGTATATATATATAGTATATATGGTTATGGTATACGGTTTATGGTTTATGGTAATGGTATAAGATGTAGCCTATAGATGTTTATGGCTTATGGTCATCCATCCCACCGTGGGACTCCAATGATCCAACCCATTTCACCCGGGTTTCATTCATGGGATATTGAATATTGGGGCGAAGGAATTAACGCTTAATGAATGTGGTTTCAAAATTACGTTAATTGATTTTTATTGTCGTTTAAATGACGTTTATTGTCGTTTGAATTGCTGTTCTGCATGTTCATTGTCCAAACTTGAAATGTCTTGAACAATGAGGTTTGGCTCCAACCAAATACTACGCTGTCCTGAAATTGTCTGAGATGGTTCAAGAGAAACTTTGACTAAAGCAGCAATATGTGATAGTCAATTGAGTCAATTGTCATGGTGTCCTGTCTTCTCAGAAAGCGATCGGGTGCAACAAGGGTGATCTTAAAACGGAACATGATCTTGACCTTTTCGAGGCTGCACTTTCTGGGTTGCCGAGTTCCGACGAATTTTGCAACAAAAATATTATTGGAATGATATTGAATCGATGCCTTGGAACAATCTGGATTAAAACCTCTATAAAGCTCAAGGACCCACCCAACACATACCGAGTTGCTAAACCTGTGTGGGACTGGGATACACTCTGGGTATGATTTGATATCTTTGCCCATTTTGTTCTATATATCATTCTGGGAAGACGTCCAGTTGTTCACACACATGAAGTAAGCCTGGTTTTGGGATCCATAAGCTAAGCTTCATTTATGGAAACGTGCTCAAACCACTAATCATCCCCAATTACTCTCCAAAAATGTGTGGTATATTAAAAACAATTCTAGCAAAATTGTTCTTATCTCACCTATTGAAAATCACAGCAATTGCTGTATATTCATTGGGTAAATCACTCATTAAGGACCCAGAATTTTCCCATAGTCCAAGGGTCAATGCACAAGTTATCAGTTATAATACCATATACCCTCCAGTAAATTAACATAGACCCAGGCAGATGGGGGTTGGAAGACTAGTTTCCAATAGAAATTGATTGTTTTCAGGGTCTATGTTCATTTACCAGAGAGTATACATTCTTAATTCTAGATCCCGGATCCCACATATCAACATTCATCCACATTCATCCACATGTTTCCGAGGTACAGGAGAAGGAAGGTAGCTTGCGTAGCTTCCCCACACAGCCATGGCCATCGTGCGATGGAGAACCGGGTCGGATGATGGCACGATGAACCATGGTTCAATGGGCTATTGTCCCATGCTTATGCAAGTACATTTACATAGACATATTATATATATATGATTATATATATATATATATCATGATGTGCTTCAAATCCTGAAACCATATTCAGGGCAGTGTTGTTGAGGGCAGTGTTTTCACGGGATTTTCATGGGTTCCCCAGTCCCCAATCTTCAGCACCATACATCGTTAGGGGCTGGGTCGGCCATGACATCAGCATATAGATTCTCCAGATCAATGGACATGGGATGAGGGTAAAACTTCCATTCTATGGTGTCGCCGTTCATATTCCCCAACGCGGGTAAACACACTAGTCACTAGCGACTTGACATAGAACCGAGTGACTTGACCAATATCCGAGACGTCTTAGTTCCTCTTATATCCTTGCAAGGCAGCTTTGAAGCGAGTGCCTGAGCCAAGTGTCCAAAGTTCGCTGATATCTCTGCCCCACCCGAATGGCTCCAGCGAGACCATTGTGGTCCTGCAAATACCAAACAAAATACCAAGTCAACAAACAAGCCAGCAGCTTACAAAATTGACTTCGTATAATGTTGATCTTACAACCTCTTAGAATCTCAAATTACTTGCCAATTGCTGTCTGCAAAATCAACCATGGAACAAATTGTCACACTCATCACTTTCTGCAGCTGCAGCTGTGGTTAGGAGGTCAAGTAGTGTGGCAAATCAGAAAAAAAACAAGGGGCCACGTGCACCAGGTGGCTGGATGAAGTATGTTTCCATAACCTGATTTGTTTAACTTCAGTGACCTTATGGGTCTATAGAATTCTATTCTAAGCCCTCACCTGTAGAAGTAAACAGCGAAGAATTTGATTGATTGGCACCTTTGCAAAACTGATGATACTGGTACCATAAAGAGATATGTTTCTGGAACGGCAGGGACTCAGCAAAAAACCTAATCCGTGGACAAAGAAGCATGCCCAAAGGCAAAGCAGGATGTCGAAGCTTGAAACACATGTCCGTATCCCATTTCCAATGAACCTACCACCTGAATGATATGCATCACACCAAGCACCACACCCGACACGCTAAGATATCCAGCACCTGCGGCAAAAACCCGGCCCGAAGACTCGCAACAACAAACCAAAATTCATGGAGTTTGCATATTTTGTGACATCTGATGCCAACAATTCGGTTATATATAATTTTAATATACAATTATTTACATATATTTCAAAAATTGCATGCTTTAGAAGAAGCATGAGTCTCCAACTTCCAGAACCAACAGAACGTCTCCAGGCATGAAAATTTCCGTTCGATGGATTCCTCTGAGTGATTCGCTTCGGGTCCACAAAACAAAGTGGTTGTTATCTCAAGTTTGTGGTCTTGCGAGAAGCATCACTAGGGGACGCCGGGACACCAAATATCATCAAACACTTACTTTCATAAAGTCAAAAGCACTACTGTGGTGGTGCAGTTGAGGTTACACATGGCTATACCCTTGACTATAAACCCACAAAAGTTGGGATATCCTGTAACTGTGGTTATGCACTTCCAAGCAGGCAGTCGCAAATTTGCATTTTGGCATACCCAGTGATTATCATGGTATCTTGACCTGTATCATCTGCAACCTGTATGCACGTCAAAAACAATATGATATCTGATCATGTAGGTAAACATACCAGCACCAGGAACCAAAAAAGGAATATCACTTGAAAGTCCGATTGTTTCGGCTAATCTTGGATACTTTCCAAAATAATGCCTACATGACATGCCAGTCCGATGTGTATATATATATATGTATATTATATATATATATATGTATATTATATATATATATATATATATTTTGTATTTACTATTATATGCTACATACAACCCATTGATGTAATCTCTGTTCCAAAGCCCGCCATCGCACGCCGCAATTTACACCGGGCTAAAGCCTGGTCTCTTGGCCACCTGCTCAATGACACGCCGCCAGGACCTGAGAAATAGACAGTATATACATGTCATACATGTTTGCTATTATGCATAGTACTGTATATGATCAATAAATATATACAAATATATATATATAGTATGTATGATATCATATGATGTAGATCATTCATATTTCTTAATTACATTATATATATGATATTATATGATGACAATGAATGATATTATATGATATATGATGTCATTAATCTTGTCATTGTTCTTATATATCGCATCAATGAAGTCATTGTTAGTCCTCCCGAGGTCCGGACGCAGCTTGCTTCCGTGAGGAAGCGCAGAGTCTCAACAAACGCCCGTTGCCTGAAGGCGTCACTTGGTTAGGAGATCCCTAGTGGGACTGGGATTCTGGGTGAGGCTTTGGTCTTGTTGATAGACCAAACAGCTCTATTAGATAAACCGGGAGGTTTGAAATTGAAGCAGCAAAAATGCGGGGATCACATGGTTTGAATATGTTTTAATGAAGGTATTATTTAGTTTTTGTTTCACATGATGCCAAGCAAGAACTGGGATGCCCCAGATGCCTGGGATTGCAGCCAAGAATCGGCTAAGCAACCGAGGCAAGGACAATGTATCCACGAGGTATTACGACACTGACAATGAGATTTAGTCTACAAGACAACCGCGTGTGGGAGGTTTATAAATATTTTGTGTGTAATCAGAAATCAGAATACCCGTGATCTAATTTATGCACAGCCAGGATACCCATGATGATATCTTTTTCTGATGTTATTTTGTGTATGATCAGGGTGCCCGGATACGAAACCAAGGACAAAGACATGGGACATTCATCACCTTCCTGGAAGATCCTGTTGGAAAGCCATCCTATGGGATGAGCAAGCAACTTTCAGGTCCTAGCTCCTAGGCTGGACAAGCACAGTCAGATTCCGAAGGGCTGGTTTTTACTGTTTTGAGATGTGGAAAAAAGATCGTTTGGATGCACATCCAGGTCTACATGGATGGTTCAACTTTCGTTTTGTGCTCGTAAATTCCTTGCTAGCCCGAATGGATACCCCATATGAGACTCAAACTTTTTCTACCTGACCTTTTTTTCTGGTGGTGAGAGCCCGCCAGTTCTTTTTGTGACATTCCTGTTGATATCCCTGCCTCATCCTGCTTTGGTTGGCTTATCCATCTGCTTAAATAACGCGTTCATTTTCTTTTGGATGGCCAACAAAAACAAACCATATTCCCAATTGTTTCCCAAGGGGATGATCTGCATAATCCAACCATACTAATCGAACAACAATCATCCAACATATAATTACCTCTGGTAATTTAACACAGCTATGGAAACTCACCATTTTGGGATCCGTTGGGTAAATCATCTATAAATGCACCATTTTCCATAGTGTTTTCTTAGTTTACCACGAAGTTAACCAAAAAAGCGATATATCAAGGATACAACATACATAAAAGAGGGTTTCCATAGTCATGGGGGATCCCCTTGATCTTTCCATAAATGGGTGATTTTTCATCGCTGGATGGGTTGAGAAATCCATGGGAAAATCCCATCTAGAACCGACCCAACCGACCAACAGACCAAGGCACTTCCAGCTGTAATCAACTCAAAGCTGGCACCATCTTTGGGCCTCGTGGTGGCATGGATAATCCACCTGCCAACTATGTATGTATATATATTATATATTATATATAATATGTATATATATATTGTGTATATATATATATGTATCTACATACATGTATGTATACAGTGAAGATATAGATAATGTTCGTAAAATACATGCAGTATGTACATACAATTTACCTTAAACATATAAATATAAATACGTATAAAAAAATAAACATAAATAAAAAAAATAAATAAAATAAATAAATCAATAAATAAATGAATGAATGAATGAATGAATAAAAGTGAATATTTATATATTAACTATATGTATAATATATTTGGATCATGTAAATCTAGGGCAATACCAAAAAGGAATATGTATGGTCTTTATGCATGCTTTCCCTTGAAATAATGTAGACATACATGAATGGTAAATGATTGTAATTGATATGTTTGGATTTAGGTCATCCACATTGGCTGCATGGAGCTGTTGGTGGGAGAAGCGGACTCAACACATGGCTTCCATAGCAAAGTGCTTACCACTAGGGTACATATACACTGCGAAAATGGCTGATCATTCAACTTGAGCTGACTAATATGCTTAAATTAGAAAAAATCACTGACCTGAAACTTGCGGTTTCTTTGGGATACCCCGAATCACCATTCCAGGCTTCGGTCACGACGTGAGGTCACTACTATTTCCCCAGATGTTGGATTCATCTTCCCGCCGGCAACGATGGGCAACGATGGGCACCAGGGACCCAAACGCACCGGAGTCCTGGCGGCTCTGATAAGAACAAGATCACAAGGTCATCGTCAACTTCTGCATTGCCAAATCCCCTGGGTACACGTTGATATAGGCCACTTTCTAGCTTCAAGTACGTTGACTCACATCCCCAAAATATCATGAAATTCAAACCAGTCAAACTAAAATCCAGTTAATTAAGTTGGGGTCTAGAATCAACTACTGGCTTAACTACTGGTAGCAGGTCTAGATTGAAACTCGCTTCGTCCTCTGAATCTCCCTCTTGGCAGAGATGTGCCTGGCAGTTCCGTGGTGTAGGCAAGATATGCCACCAAATTCATGGGGCAGGTGAAGGTTTCAGAGTGTATCACACGCGACACACCACCAGTGTTTTTGTTAAACTGCCGTGAAGCAACATAAACCGCTAGAGAAAACGGCACAAAGGTATAGTACCCACAAACGAGTTAGTTTTGGGGCTTCATGTTGGATAGAGCATATTATGCGATATTATTCATATTTAAAAACATGTATATAATTTAAAAACAATAATATATACATACTGTTGCGTACTGTAATTGAATGGTGTATTTGCATTAAATTAATGTGGGTAAAACAATTATAAACCATCCCCCAGTCATCACCATTGTTGTATGTGGATATAGGTGGTATGTTTACCATTCCCAACGGGTGGTTTATGACATTGTTTGTTCCACATTATCATTCATCACCATTAATCACCATTAACCACCATTAGCCACCATTAATCACCATTAATCACCTATAATCACCATGAATCACCATTAATCACCATAAATAACTATTGTTAACAACATTAACATTAACCAACATTATCCACATATCATGTTTTATGAATGTCATATAGCCTACAGCAATCCTCCTTGCCACGTCTTCCGTTTAGGTCCCATCCCTCCGATCCGTCCCATCCTCGTCTTTGCCCATCTCCTCCTGCCGTGAAATCGGATTTTTTTCATCTATTAGAGTATCTAAAGAAACCAAGAGAAAAGGGAAACCAAGATTTGATTTAATAGTTTAAGTGTGGACTGTCCATTGGTTTCTTTACATATATGTTTGATTTGAAGAGATCTAGATTTGGGTCGCAATTTCTATCAGATTAAAACTTCTAGGGCTACGGCTACAGCTCAATGGAAAGGCTGCGACTTCGTAGGGTAGGGGACAACAGGGTTTCCCGGACACAGCGAAAGTCACAAGGCATGTGTTCTAAACAGGAAAAGCAGCCCTTCACGCGGTGAGGGATATCTGAACCATGAAGAATGAGTTGCTCTTGGGAAGAAATTGCAGCAACCCTGAGGGAAGTTTTCCATGTACTCTCGGGCGTAGCATTGGTAGGGGCAATCCTCCAGTACTGGTGCTATCTGCTGCTCGCTGACCATATCGGCCGTATTTCAAGACTCCATCCCAGCGAAATGGGTAGTATGGTAGTCATCCCAGCCATCGCTGATCAAGCCACATCCTACAATTTTCCTGATTCACAACAAGGGCAGGACCGTTGCTTGCTTAGCTACAAGTCCTACCCAGTAGCCGAAAAGCCGACAAGCTGTGCTTTTTGCTGTCAATGTTGCAAGTATAATACATGATTGGCCAGTCCATATGCGGAGGATACGCAGTCATTAGACTTCAAATCTCCAAAATCTCACACACAAAAACACTCTTCAATGAGACATACGACGGTCTCACATCCGACCTTGTTGCCATCTGCCAGCAATGCACCCGGCAACGTCACATAGGTGGCTCCGGTGCCTCAGAATGCCACCACTGACCAGCTTCACGTGGGTTTCAACATGTTACGTGCAAGGTTGGGGTGAATCAAATATGTGGAAACATCAAACTGGATCAAAAACATAGAAACCTTATGAATTACAGTCCCATCATCTAAATAAACTTTAACAATATCTTAACACACACACATATATATATATATATATATATGTATATCATATATCCCTTATCATATATCCCTTACATATCCGCTATGTTCGCCACTTGGAAACCCCAATCTTTATGTCTGGAACGTGGGGACTCCTGGCGTCCTGACAGTGGTGAAGCTCAACCTTGTACAAGACGAGCACTGGGCCTCGCACCTGCAGGTCTATGGAAACTGACAACGGACATATGTAGACTAACAAACATAATTAAAATACATAAACAGAAAACTCAACAAACAGAAACAGTAAAGTGTACAGTTTATTGTTGTTTTTACTGAGTAAACAGATACATATATATATATATGTATATATGTATAAATAATTGTATATACACACCTTTACAACCAACTAGCCGGAGATACTGCATCGCCTCGGACCAGCAACGCTGCCAGCGTCCTGATGGTCGGCACAGCCAAAGCCTGAGCGAACTTCGATTGTTCCCATGTATCATAACCCTGAAAAAAATAGAAACAACAACGCCAAAAACATCAAACAACATATTTTTAAGGGGCTATATGGTTAAATTCATCTCTTTTTGGGCGTTATATTGTTAAATTATGTTAAATGACTGTAAGCCCCAACATGTACGATGCAAATGATGATGATGATGATGATGATGATGATGACGATGACGTACTTTTCTACCTTTTGGGGGACCTTGCTTTCAACTAAAAAACACCGATTAAGGCGCGGGCCATCCTGGAGGTGCAGATCCGTCCTGGCAGTTGACCAAGCACGGGTGGGCAGTGGATGTTCAGTGCCGGGTTGGGGTATAGCCACCTGAAAAGTGACCTGGACTTCCCCCAGAATGATGAAATTTGGGCAGTTTCCAAATAGAAAATCGTGTTCCAAACCCAGAAACCCAATGTCTTGGGTGTCCATGTCTTGTTTTCAGAAGCCATGGACAATCCTACTTTCCAAAGGGGTATAACTTATACCCCAGTTAGTATCCACTGGCAAAATGACAACAATTCACCACAAGAAAACAACAACAATTGGGACTGGTTTGCCCACTCCTAAGCATCAGGTAAGTTTTGAAGTCAGTCAGTGAGGTCACTATGTTTACCCAGGCAAAACTATAGCTAGTTCATCACTGGTTGGTGGTTGAAAAATATGATAGTCAGCTGGGATGATTATTCCCAATAAATGAAAAATAAAAAATGTTCCAAACCACCAATCAGTTATCATCACCTGCCCTATAGGAATTACAAATTTGGGGCACGGGCATACCCTATTTCAGGACAAACCCACAACCATGGGTGTTGATGAAATCCCTATCTCAACTCCTTGAAACCTCCATGTCTGCTGCCTTTCCCTCACCATTGCTGCGATTTTTCCTCCACATGTTTGCTGCTTAAAATCCAAAATGTCGCTGGCAAAATCCCAAATCTTCATGTTACAATACATATGTTTGCCCAAAATTCTCAATTTAGTTGGTGATTTCACCATTTTTCTAGCCCTGCTTCAACATCTCCGCAACACCTCGCCCTGCAGGGAGTCGAAAGCTGCGAAGCAGCCCACGGAGGGATGATACGGTCGACCCAGCACCTGGCAGGGGAAAGAAACGACCTCAGAGGATTCACCTGCCAACAACTGCCAGTTGACATGGGATAAACATGGTGATTTTTGATGGGTTTTTGGGGCTTTAATGTGAAAACACTGCCATTTAAACAACATACCAATGACATCAAGAAAGATGTGGAAAACAAAGCCAGAAATTGAAAACCGCCTGGCACCACATTGTATATTCTCATTGTTTGGCTTGAATGCGACACGCATGTTCTTGCTTTGGGCTTTATGGAAAACAAAGCACCCATGTTGGGTGGATTTGGAGCTACTCCACGCCATTTTTTTAGATAGACCGTCTCAGTCGGTCTCTATGATAGGACCCTTTTTCCAACTTAATCTGTCAGTTTCCCGCTTTTTCCTGCAACATTCAGCAAGAAAGTGTCTGTTGAGGCCAATCAATGCATGAGGATATCACTCACCTGAGATCGATCTCAAAAACTAGCGCCAGTATCATGCCACCTATTTAACCATCCATAAATCACATGGAGGTTTCCATGAAAATTCGGGTACCCCCTTTTTCTGGATGGTTAATATTTATAGTAATTATTTTATAATCAACAATACCATTAGAATGGATGATTTAGGACCAGAATTTCGGACACCTCCATAGATTCCCCTGCCATCAACAGCTCCCATGGGGATAGTCGAAAAACCACCAGCGCCTCATCGCCCCTGAGCCAGGCTTCCGCCAAATTGGCGAAGTCCAAGCCCCTGGGCAGCGTCAACGCTGATTTTGAACATGTTTGACACCGTTCATAAAACATGGGAATTACCCTCTGGTAAACTAACATAGCTATGGAAAATCACCATGATTATGTGATACAGGTTCATACAACTTCAATGTGAGCTTACCAAGTGGTCCGTCAAAACATGACCTACGGGTAGCAGCCAAAGATGATTCAAAGGCAGCCGCTGGCATGGCATCCACCGGCTTTCCATATGATTGTTGAGGACAACTATTCCACGATAACTATCCAATTCAATAACAACTATTGGGGGATTATTGAATAACTATAGGAATACTATAGGTACTACCCTCTGGTAATCAAACATCGCTTGCTGATTCCACCATTTAGTTCGATGATTTTCCTTTCCAACTTCCATTTAGTTCGGCATTCCCAGCCACGTTTCATGACAGCCGTGTCCGCCTTGCCAGTAGCTTGTCCAAGAAGCCCCAGTTCGGGTGCTCCGTAGATGGTTCCACTTCCTGCGAGAATCCAAGCTAGGATAATGTATTTTTAACTTGTTCTATGATAGGTGTATGTATTTCCGTGATCTTCTGAGATTCCAACCAATTTCATCCAATTTGGGAGTCGACAACGATCAACAATCGCCACTGCGAAATGTGGAGCCCCTAACAATTTTCGGAGCTTTCAGCAAACCCATCAGAGCTGTAGATGTCAGCTTTCTTGACACAGGTTTCGGAATAATTCCGGGTAAATGATTTCTTCATAATATAATAGTTCCACTACCTGACATCAGGCCGGCACGTTGCACGTTGATTTCCCACAAACGCCTTACTCCCCATACTATGATTCCAGTGAGGTCACGGTGGGGTCACTATAATTTGCCTAGAAAAACAAGAGGATATTCGGCGAGTGACATGCACATCCCAAACAAAAAAGCATGCCCAGAAAAAACGGGTGAATCGCCCGGGGAAGCCACAAAACATGGTCTATAGCTTCCTTGTTCTAGGGCTTAAGCAAAATGACCTTTTTTGAGGATATGGAAAGGCTGTTTTTTGATAGTTCCTTGAAAGGATACCCCAGAAATCCTGGTCCTGGTCTGAGAATACCACCAACTTGCTGGCTATTCAATGGGCGGGGAAATGATGATTTACCATCATATTTGGGGACAGAATAGCCTATGTTAATCTATCCTCAAACAAAGCAATATGGTGGTTTCCAAATCCATGGGGGTACCCAGAAAACCATCCGAGTCAAGGATATCCAAACTATAGCATTGAAACCTAGGGACCATAGAATTTCCCACTTTAAGATATTTCAAGATACCCCCCATATGATACTTGGAGGATCATCGTACTTCGTACGGGAATGTAATTGGTTTGCAACCATAGTTATAACATGTTATAATTCATAACTAATTACTCATAACCTATAGGGGATAATCCTCCACGTGACTGCCTACGCCTGATTGCAGAAACAACGCCAAATCTAAGCGGAACGTAGCTCCTCGTCGCTGGAGTCGGACCTGAATAAAGTGCTTGGTGGGATGAGAATAACAAACCTCCATTTATGGAGGGTGTAAAACACCGGTACCTATTTCTGGTGAGTCCTGGGAGAAGAAGAAGGAGAAAAAGAAGAAGAAGAAGAAACAAGAACGACAATCGGGAGATGCAAGGAAAGCATATGGAAAAACAAGTAACAAGTGTGGCAGTAGCAACAACAAACACAACAAAAAGGCATTCTCGGACACTACACTAAAATGGAGGAATGAAGTTCGGGTCGTGGGAATCTATAGGCAATGTTCTGGGCCATGTAGATTAGGGTATTCAAAGCCAAGCTATGCAATTTAGTCCACAAAAGTCAGGAGCCACATCAATTGAGGCATACCAAGCATGGGAGGTACTGGCCCAACAGTGGTGATCTATCCATCCTGGGGCATTCTCCCAGAAGTCCATTCGGGCTGAGCATCTGAAGACATCAATGCACGGCCCCAAACAACATCAAAACAACCACATAGAACCATGAAACAAAACTCGCTTCAAGCAAAGAACATGTCCCTGCAGGTGATCTATACACATCTATAGGTCTAAGACTATAAGATCCAACTACCCAATTGAATAATTTCATTCCGGTGATTTTCAAAGTCTGCGAATCCCCTGGAGCGGGCCCCCCGAAACTGAACCCGAAACCATCCCTGGCCCTCGCTGCTTTCACCACGCGGCCCGTGATACTCCTCGCGGTGTTCCTGGAACTCCGTCTGGACGAAGAAGTAGTCGCCCTTCAACTCCTGAAGGAACCAGTGAAGCAGCAATGATCTGGGCAAAGGCCATGATATTCACTAACCTGAATAATTAATGCCAACACCGGATTAATAAACCCCCCCCCAGAAGGTAGCAAATTCCTTCTTGACCATCCCTTAATAATAAGCAACTCTGAACCATAAAGCTTTGGATATGGCTTACGTCAATTAGATCTTAATAGAATTCCATTGGATTTGTTAAAATTTCATGGATCAGAAAGGTGGTTGATTAATCAGGGGCAAACCATGGTTATTATTGCTGGGGGACATGGGCTCATGGGGGGTACCCTTTGGGAGCTATCCAAACTGATGTTTTTTATAAATATTTTAATTAGAAATCGATCATTTGGGGAATAGTTGTTTTTTGAAATTTTCAATGATC
>Ga0126342_10009761_pt1 | contig 17187 bp, 11 predicted proteins | sample Cyp1metagenome_FD_92528 | JGI IMG/M metagenome (GOLD analysis project Ga0126342, IMG submission 92528) | Coral microbial communities from Lord Howe Island, Old Settlement Bay, Australia - Cyphastrea 1 metagenome | ecosystem: Host-associated > Invertebrates > Cnidaria > Coral ... | reverse complement strand
GTCCTTATTCAAAGCCTTATTTGAAAATGATGTTTTCTTATTTGAAAACATCATCTTGCCTTATTTGGCTGACTGTCTTTTCTTCATGAGGAAGGTGAAAAAATAAGAAAACACCTTGATGTGGGGCTTCATGAACCCTTATTCAAAAACAGCATATGTGCTTATTAAGGCACCTGCCTCTTATTCAACAGAAGCATGTTTTTATTCATTGCCTAATAAGCACTGAATAAGGGCATGCTTCATATGAATAAGACGAAACTGCCTAATAGAAGCTAATAGCAGCTAATAAGATTTAAGACTTGCTTAATAGCAGCTAATAAGGTGCAAATAAGGTTTTTTTTAACCGAATAAGCAGCCCTCACCTGGGGGTGGCTCGACTTGGGGGTGGTTTGATAACCCATGAATATATATATATTGTACACCCATATATATATATTATAAATATACCCATATATATATATTATCCATTGCATCCATCTTTGAAACCATTAGGTTTAACAGTTTCCGCGCCTCTGATGAGGACCCCAGCCTCTGGATGTCTCGTATAGCAACCCCGAAAGGGATCGCAAAAGCTGAAAGTAAAACCATCGCAGTCATATGCCATAATGGCCAATTCCTGTTCTATCTTTTGGGGTTGCGCTTTTTTTGGGGAGTTACTACACCAAACATATTCTTCACTCATGCTACGCTAGTTGGGTAGTTCCAACGCTCAAGCACATTTACAAGACCATGAGAGGATCTTCAGGGATTATCATTTGGGTATGATGGACAAAAAACACCAACAAGCAGAGAACATGAACGTACCCCAATCTCAGCTGCCAATTATGTTCAAAGACTTCCTGCAATCAAAGCTCGCCTTGAGAACATGAACTTCACGGGACACAAAGGGTCACGTATGAGTTTGTCGGAAAATAGGGTAACCAACAATGCAGCGGTCAATCATCATCATATTCCCTATCAACATGCAATTTGTGGGTTTAGACACACCCATATGCAGGATTACCTGGTTGCCCCTCAAGTATTCAGCTCTTTCTGCAGAAATGACGCTCAGGGTGCGTCTGAATTCGAGAAACAGTTCCGGCTCTTGCGACTTGTGGGCATCGTGACCCTTTGAGCAAGCCTTATTTAATCATATATATATATACACGTATATATAGAGGTCAAAACCATGGTGCCTTTGGCTATCACACCAAAATCGCTTGTAGTTACAGACCTTTTTTTCTCCACCATTCATGTGGACATTAAGTGTTTTGAACCATCCCCAGCCATGAAATCAGTGGGTTCGCCTTACCCGAAGGGTAACTAATCAGCGGGCGGAAAATCACGGTACGTCCGTGGAAAAATTCAGATGTTTTTTGTGACTAAGATATCCCTGTGCCATGTTTGAATGGAGTACAGATCTAGGCTTCCATGATGTCTGTCTAGAAAATTCCGAATGAAAAGCAATGGGTAGTAAACTCAGCATCAGTCTTTCAGGGCGGATTGGGTCTCAGGGAGTGGGTAGGTGCCACATCATGATTGGTGACTTCAAATTCCACTTATGGGATTACTTGCTACTTAGAATATTTAGGGTCTGTAGTCCTATGGGGCTAAAGTTTGGTTGCGCAAATCATCCTGTATGTTTCAATGTGAAAAGACTATGGATCAATATAATGGTTCTCATGGACTCACCAAATTCGTCACTCTGAGTATCAAACCACAAATGCTTGAAGATAAAACCACATCTTTACTTGTTAAATCCAAATAGTGATGGTTAAACCAAAACATTGCCTCCCTGCGAATCCCTCAGCTTTGGCAAGCAGCTCTTCTTGCCAGTTCTTAAAGCACTCCATGACCTGAAGCGATGCCACAACAGGCGGCAAAAATCAATTCACGGTATATATATATATATACCATACTATAATATATTATATTTGATTGCATAGATTCGTACATGCGAACAGAAAAATGTATGTATGTATTTTTGTGGACTCTATCGATATCATCGAACACATATATCATACAAATAGACAACGCACCATGTGTAGAGCACTTACTATAGGAAAAACACTATGATCAATGGTTTCCATATCTATTCATGTTTGTTTACTGGAGAATTGCCTTCGAATAGGCTACCCGAAAATTAAGTAATCAATCGTCATATTAATTCTGCATAATTATCTCCATGCATTTCCAACAAAAAATGCATTCTGATGGCTATCTATCATTTTCAAACACACACCGAAAACCCAGACTTCCCCACACATGAAAGCTTCCAAGGGACACGCAGGAGTTCCGTCCCTGGCAAGCAATTCCCAAGCTTCCTCAGCCGATGGAAAATCCATGAAAATCCAATGGACATCTCATGATGATCTTAGAGAATCTTAGATACACCAACTAAAATGGAACAAAATGAACCGGCGAAATGCCTGCTGCTGCTGCTGCTCTCTATTCGCATTTTAAACATACAGAAAAGTTACAATCACAGTATAATAGATTTGCTAACCAAGGTCTACGCAAATATAAGATATGGAGGAGTCGTTCAAAGGAGAGGGTCTATCATGGTTCTCCCCAGCAGCATTGCCGTTTTGGGGTACCCCATTTTTGGACAATCCATGAGTGACCTTCCATAGAAATTATGATTTCAGATGATTTCGACATATTTGAGTACCGTTGCAGCAATACACGTATTGAGGATACTTTTTGTAGCACATGTTAGATGGAGGAAATTGAGATGTTGACATCTACCCAGCAAAATGGAAACTTGAAGAACATGGGGATCTTCCCTCTTAACAAAAAACTCAACAGTCAAGTCTGGGTACCTCACAGCGGGGTTGAGCAACAAAAAACACGGTACCCTCTTGGTTTTTGACGGCCTTGTGGATCGACAATGGTCTCATGTTTTTCATGCACTGGGAACGACGAAAGTAAACACGAAATAAACCCATTCGCCTTAACCTGAAGAAAAGAGATGAATTCGCCTGCAGGGTTGTTTTGATTCGATTGCCCATTTCAAAAGGACATCGTTTTAGGTGCTATAAACACACCACAAAATCTGTGCCGCCATTGGGCGGTTCTATGGAAAAACCCAGGCGTTGCCTGCTTCTAAATGATTAAATGGACGAAATCTGCTGGTCTATCAAAATGAGAGACAGAAACAAACGTAGGCTTGTCCAAAGGGTTTGCCACCAAAATCCATTGGCTCACCACTATATTATATATCCCCTTGAAGACAGCCGCAAGTACATCTTAGGTTTTTGCGCCACACAAAATATCAGCCATAGCTAAAAGTTGTGCTTTTTGGAGCTGAAGCATATGGATTTAACATGATTTAACTGACTTAGGGTGTCCCAAAATCCAGACACTTGTCATAAATTTCCCCATGAAAAAACATGCCAAGCTGCCGCTTCAGCCGTTGACAAATTCGGCGCCTGAGAGTTGCTGAAGCAATGTGAATACCTGAAAGGTGTTTAGATCGTTTCCAACAAAAAATGTTGTTCTTTTACGACACCATACTATTTTTCAATACCCTAAAATCCCAATTGGTTTCTCTGAACATGGGTTTCTCTGATATAGCCCTGAATTTGCGGCTTCAGTAGGGAAGATTGTAATTTAGCATGGTTGACGGCTCGATGGGCTTGGATCCGGACCAGAACGACATTTAATTGCCACCTTCATGTTCCAGGGGATGTCCCAAACTAAATGGTGGATATATAGTCTAAAGATGTTTGAAGCCCACTGGACAGTGTAGACTCTGCAAACAACCGTTCTGGTAGGGTTTAGTGCGCATGCTGGAAACTATCTGTCTACCCAGATTTTCACAAGTATTGTTGGTTCGTCAAATGTGCATCACCGTCAGGAACCCAATTCGACCATTCATCTTTGAATTGGGGTAATCCCATGTAGATACACATGTATATATCTACAATCATGCATGTCTAATATATGTATATATATATATAGTACATGCATATATGTATATATACATATACGCATTACGTTTATAGGAGGGCTCATATCAATGGTTGCCCTTCAGAAATGGAGCATGGCAATAGAAAATCCAAAGTTGATTTCCGTTGCCATGAGAGATTACAGAAACGTGACAACCAGCTGCTGAGCAGCAGATTAGTCCGTACTCTGTGTCCCGACTAAACTAGTCAATGTAAAGCCCAAAAATTGGTATCATGGATTTATTCTGCCCCAGATCTGTAAATCATGTTAAACAAAAATCAAATTTTGGAGGTTGGGACCTCCAAATCATCCACGGGTTAAGCCCACAGGCCCAGCTTGCTGCCTGACGTTTCGACATGCGCCCGGAGTGGTGGAGTTCACAGCCCACCTGAAAAGAATGCCGAAACGCGGTTGTCATCTACACCGGAGGTTAAAACCATCAGACTTTCCATAGGTTTCTATGTGTGTTGTTGAGGTCTCTAGAACTCTAAGTACTGTAGATATTGTGTTTTTTTGTTCTGCTCATGTGTATGTGAATATCATTTATAAAATGTGTATATAAACAAGAGAAAACAAACAATATCTCTACATGTAAAAAATACAAACATATGCACAAACATATGTATAAACATGTGTATAAAATATCTCTAAACATAAGTAAAAACATGCATATAAACATATAAACACATACACGCATATATATATAAATATTATATTCACACATACACATACATATGTACATATACCATGAAATGATCGCAATCTGCTCCACCCAATGGTTGCCAGAACCCCAATCTTGAAACAGGTTTGGCATTGCTCTTTCACAACATCATAAAAATGCTGTATCGTGAAAACGTTGTTTCTTTTCACATTTCGTACAACTTGTTGTTTGCTTTTTCATTTATCACATCAAAGGAACAAAAATACATATTGACAGTCAAGATACGACCAAGTGCAAGTAGTCTACAGCAATCAAGGGTAGAAACCTGGGAAATAGTCAGTTCTTAAATACCTAGACAGCAAACAATACTTGAAGATACTTGAATCCTGGAAATGGTTCTACCATTGGGGCAAAAATATGCCTTGGCGTTTTCTACATGACTCAATATTGCCAAATGTATGGGTTTCTTGTGCCAATATGTGCCAATGGTGTACTTGTCAGCACTGATGCCCCCGAAACCAATACGATGTATGAGTCCGGGAAAACTCTCAAAACGACCGAACCCAAACTTTATTTGACGCTACTGCTTGTGGTCACCCAAACGTTGGCCATATTTTGCTTACTCTACAAAAACCAACCGTGTTTTTCAACAAGTCCATGTGGTCCGTTTCGGTCTGGGCAAATGACTATCATTCACAACCCCTAGATCATCAAGGTTTTTGGGAATGTTTCCCAATCCCCACCATGATGAATCAATGAGATGCTTTCCATCATCCCACCTTTTGCGTATGAAACTAATCAAAGGTAAGCTCGTGGCTTTGCTTGGTGGGATTCCAAGAGACCAGGTGTACCTGGGATATCCTCTAACGCCCCAACAGAATCACCATTTCCAAACCCCAAAAACATGAGCCCACCGGTGCCGGCCTCAAGGCTCTGAGGACCTTCTCATTTTGGTAGCGCGGTAGCGGAACCACCGGAAGCTTGGCCGTCACAGCGCACATGGCGATACTGTTTGGGACAGGGCACGGCTATTGCCGCCCACTTGGTGCGGAGAAGCTTCGCCAAAAACAGGGCCCTGCACTCTGAGAATTTCCCTGGCTACCCTAGGTTTCGGTTCGCACCAAGCAGGGAACCTAACTAAAGGAGACTCCAAGGAGGCTCGAAGTTGAAAAAACTGCAGCAGTCCCTCGAAAAATGCGCGAAAATTGGACATCGGGAATGCTTTTGACTCACAAAACTGGTTGAACACTGAATGTCAAAAAGGGACCCTCAAATGCGGATGGCTTGGAGGAACCAAAAAATGGCCCCGTATTGAACAACCATAACGCCAACAGGAAATCTTTGACACCGGGAAGTTTTGCGCTCGTCGATTGCCAAGTCAAATCCCAGAGTAAGTAGGCAAAGTATCATCTTTTGTCCATCAGGTGGTTGAAAATGATTAGGCCCACTAGGCGATACATTCTCATACAGATCACACATGGTGCTAGTCTTGACTCACAGGGCCAAAAAAATTGAAACCTACTTCCGGGCTCAGGGGGTGCAAACCATTTAGAAAAATGATTCCCAATGATTCTCCCAAGGGGCATCTACCATCATCTACCCATCCGATGGTGTCAACCCAGCTCCCCATCCCTGGCTCAGCCAGCCCAATATTGACGATCGGATAGGTCCATATCTCAGCAACAATCAATGCCATATGTCCAGATAATAACCGTATCATATTATATATTAATATATAGAACGGAGAAATCATATTAAGGTTAGAATAATCATATTAGAAACCATATCGAATAACTCTATGAACGGTATATCATATTAGACTTAAACCGAATGGAATAACACATCGGCTGGGAAAACAATGTGCCTAGATCCCTAACTCACCCAAAAACATTCGCATACCAACACGTTGGTGGATAGAAAAATATGACACCATGTGGACGTACATTATATATACATGTTCATATATTATATACACATACCGTATTCATGTATGTATATATATATAGATACATGTATGTAATATATGTATTTTATATACATACGAGTATGTACATAAGTATATAGATAGATTTAGGGGCAAAATTCATGCAACTCTATCTGATCATGTTGATTTGGGTCCCAAAGCTATATCCATAGCAGCTGATACAGCTAATTTTGTGCCTCAACCAAACCCACAAAGGAGGCACAGGCTAGAGTGCTGGCGATCTCCTGGGAATTGGAAACAGTTGGGAAATTGTGGGAATTGCAGAGTGAAGTCGTTTCCTTACTACGATTCACGATCACGAAGGTCTGTGGGTTTGGAGTCCCACTGAAATTTTGACCGATGTCCATTGACACTTTCAAGCACCATGGGTTTCTTACCAATCGCACGGATTTCACCGGGGTCTGGAAACTATCTGCAGACAGGGCCATATTGCATCCCGAAAAATCGAGAAATCCAGCATCCTACATGCACATCATCTCCTCAATAATGACGAGTTAGGATTAATCATTAATGATGCCCTCCTGTCCAGGGTGCCCCCTGGCAATACTAAAGCCAATTACGGGTTTTTTTCTCCCATGATGGTGCGACTACCCCCCACTAGTAAATCCGCTCTCCGACCAGCAGATTTTTAGCGGTACTGATTTAGTATTATTCCCTTTCACTTGTACTTGGGCAAATTATTTTCTTGGTCCCAAACTAATTGGTTCATGTGACCAATTAAAGGACGAGATAACCCCACATGTTAAGCCTTCCGATTGTTATGAGACGAAGGTGATGGGATGGTGGGAGCAGATGGTGATTGGATGGGGAAGAGGTAGGTGGATGGATAGATAAGATAAGATACGATTAGATTAGGTGAGATGAGATTAGATTAGCTTCGATTAGATAATATAGATAGCTAGATAGATAGAGAAGATCAGATCAGATCAGATCACATCAGACAAGATAAGATAAAATAAGATAGATAGATCGATAGGTTAGATTAGATTAGATTAGATTAGATTGGATTGGATTAGATTAGACTAGATTAGATGAGTTTAGTTTAGATTAGATTTAGATTTAGATTTAGATTAGATAGGATTAGATGAGATTGGACTAGATTCGATAGATTAGATTAGATTAGATAGATTAGAAAAGTTAGATTAGATCAATTAGATTGGATCGATTAGATAAATTAGATTAGATAGATGAGATAAATTAGATATATTAGATAGATTAGAAAGATGGATTAGATAGATTAGATTGATAGATGGATAGAAAGAAAGAAAGACAGAAAGAAAGAAAGACAGAAAGAAAGAAAGAAACATAGATATTTTAGATAGATAGACAGACAGCCTTTACACAGGGAAGCCTTTACAAAGGGAGGCCTTTACGCAGCGCAGTTTTTACACAAAGCACCTTTTACACACAGAAGCTTTTACACAGAAAAAGCCTTTACACAGAGCAACTTTTACGCACAAAAGCATTTACACAGAGAAGCCTCTACGCACAGAAACTTTTAGAACGACCAGCTTTTACACAGAAGCCCTTTTGCACACACAAGCTTTTACACAGAGAAGTCTTTACACAGAGCAGCTTCGACACACAGAAGCTTTTACGCAGGCAAGCCCTTACACAGAGCACCTTTCACACAAAGACGCTTTACACACAGACGTTTTTACACAGGGCAGCTTTTACACACAGAGCAGCTTTTACACACTGGCGCTTTTCTCACACAGAAGCTTTTACACAGAGAAGCCTTTACACACATGTGCTGTTACACACAGGCACTTCTACACACAGAAGCTATGTTACACAGACACTTTTACACACAGAAGCTTTTACACAGGGAAGCCTTTGCACAGAGCAGCTTTTACACACAGAAGTATTTACACAGAGAAGCCTTTTACAGACAGACGCTTTTACACAGAGCAGCTTTTACACACTGACGCTTTTACACGCAGAGCAGCTTTTACACACAGAGCAGCTTTTACGCAAAGACACTTTTACACACAGAAGTATTTACATAGAGAAGCCTTTGCACACAGACGCTTTTACACTTTTTTACACACTGCCGTATTTACACAGGGTTGCTCATTTACACACATAAGCTTTTACACAGGGCAGCTTTTGCACAGAAGCCTTTTACACGCAGAGCAACTTTTACACATAGACGCTTTTACACACAGAAGCCTTTACATATTTTCAAACCAATCTCAAATGATTTTGAAACCAATCGGGAACCAGCCTGAAACCAGCCCGAGACTAGTCTGAAACCAACCTGAAACCAGTCTGAAACCAGTTTGAAACAATTTGAAACAAGTTGAAACCGTCTGAAACCATTCAGAACCCAGTCTGAAACCAGCCTGAAACCAATTTGAAATCAATCTGAAACCAGTCTGAAACCAGTCGGAAAACAGTGTGAAAGCAGTCGGAAAACAGTGTGAAAGCGGTTTGAAACCAGTCTGAAAACATTCTGAAACCGGTCTGAAACCAGTCTGAAGCCAGTTTGAAACAGTCTGAAACCAGCCGAAACCAGCCGAAACCAGTCTGAAACCAGCCGGAAACAAGTCGGAAACCAGTCTGGAAACCAGTCCGGAAACCACTCTGAAACCAGTCTGAAACCAGTCTGACACCAGTCTGAAACCAGCCTGAAACCAGCCTGAACCAATTTGAAACCAGTCTGAAACCAACCTGAGTCCAATCCGAAACAAATCGAAAAGCAATCGGAAACCGGTCTGAAACTACAGTCAGAAACCAGTTTGAACCAGCCTGAAACCAAACTGAAACCAGTCTGAAGCAAGTCTGAAACCAGTCTGAAACCAGTCGGAAACTAGTCGGAAACCAGTCGGAAACCAGTCTGGAAACCAGTCTGGAAACCAGTCTGAAACCAGTCTGAAACCAGTGTGACACCAGTCTGAACCAGTCTGAAACCCGTCTGAACCAGTCTGAAACGAATCTGAAACCAATCTGAGTCCAATACGAGACAAACCGGAAAGCAATCGGAAACCAGTCTGAAACTACAGCCTGAAACCAGTTTGAACCATTTTGAAACCAGACTGAAACAAGTCTGAAACCAGTCGGAAACCAATCGGAAACCAGTCGGAAACAAGTCCGAAACGTCAGAAACCAGTCTGAAAGCAGTCCGAAACCAGTCTGAAACCAGTCAGAAACCAGTCGGAAACCAGGCTGAAACCAGTCCGAAACCAGTCGGAAACAAGTCTGAAACCAGTCGGAAACCAGTCAGAAACCAATTTGAAACCAGTCTGAAACCAGTCTGAAACCAGTTTGACACCAGTCGGAAACAAGTCTGAAACCAGTCGGAAACCAATCTGAAACCAGTCTGAAACCATTTTGAAACCAATCTGCCAGAAAGTCACCAAGGGCCGCGCCTGCCACGCGAAACACGTTGCGTCCAGCGGCCAGAGCCGGCGTCCAGCGGCCAGAGCCGGCGTCCAGCGGCCAGAGCGTCCAGCGGCCAGAGCCTCTACAGACAGTCGGCAAGTATAGCCGCGGCGTCCGGCGGACATAGCCGGCGTCCAGCGGCCAAAGCTTCTACAGACAGTCGCCGAATGCCGCGCCTGCCACACGAAACAGCCGCAGTGTCCAGCGGCCAGAGCGTCCAGCGGCCATGAGCCTCTACAGACAGTCGGCAAGTAGCCGCGGCGTCCAGCGGACATAGCCGGCGTCCAGCGGCCAAAGCTTCTACAGACAGTCGCCGAATGCCGCGCCTGCCACACGAAACAGCCGCAGTGTCCAGCGGCCAGAGCCGGCGTCCAGCGGCCACAGCCTCTACAGACAGTCACCAACCTGCCGCCCGACACGGCCGTGGTGTCCAGCGGCCAGAGCCGGTGTCCAGCGGCCAGAGCCTCTACAGACAGTCACCAAGTGCCGCGCCTGCCACAAGTTGATAGAGACAAGTTGATAGAGACAAGTTGATGGAGACAGGTTGATAGAGACAAGTTGATAAAACAAGTTGATAAAACAAGTTGATAGAGACAAGTAGAGAGAGAAGTTGATAAAGACAAGTTGATAGAGACAAGTGGAGAGAGACAAGTTGATAGAGACAAGTTGATAGAGACAAGTTGATAGAGACAACTTGATAGAGACAAGTGGATAGAGACAAGTTGACAGAGACAGTTTGATAGAGACAAGTTGATAGAGACGACGGCGGGAGGCGGACGGAGGCGGACGGAGGCGGATGGCGGATGTCGAACAAAAAGTTAGAACCCCACATCGTGATGTGGGGAAAAAACAAAACGCATAACCCCGAAATGATTAATTCTTATGCCTTTTTACATTAACCAAAGATGGTTATGAAAGCTCACAAAGGGTACCCTCTTGAGTGTTATCCCCCCAAATCAAAAGTGCCCTCCCCAATTAATCAAGTCCACCTCAGCCCTGCGTGTTTTCTGTTTCGTTTTGTCCCTTTCCCTTCTTCTTTTCCTTTTAATTTGTCTTTGCATCAATGATATGAGGTTTATAATCCGGCGTAGTTTAGAAGATGCCTCCCAAAACCTTGTTCACCTGGTTGACCTTCTTGGGAGGGTAAAAATCACCGGAAGCCATTATGACTGATTCTGAGCATGTGGGCTGCATTGAACCTTGCCAGCGTCATCCACAAAGCCTTAGGCAAGCGTTTCAATCTTTCCAAAGTCTTGTGCCTCTCTGAAAACCACATCCAGCAGCCATCACAAAATGAACATCCATCGCATCTTTTGTGCGTGGCTGGATCCTCATTGAACAGGACTATGGAAGGGAACTGGCTTCATATGGCTTCATACGAGGACTTACCTCTGCCATCACGACAGATGCCAAATGCTCCCCTCGATCCTAAAGGCCGCACAGCCGAATTGGTTGCATAACTTTGACAAGTGCTTGAAGTTCTTGCACAAGGCGCTGAATATGTAACTTCCGACATAGATTAAGTGCATGTCGATGGTTCCTAACTACACCACCACATCTCTACTGTCGCTTGCATGGCCACCATTTTTATTCATGTTCTATCTTGTTTTATTGCTAAGCCTTTATTTCCTTGAAACTTAAAACATCTTAGTGATGAAATTCGCCTTACTTTCCACTAAACTACTAAACACCAGCTATGAGTTAAAACCCCGGTACTCTGCGGGCCTTGACGCCCAAATCTTGGATAGGCAAGGACTCCAGCGGGTCCAGTAGACGTCGCGCCTGGTGTGGTTTCGCGACAACGAGTGACTAGGCAAACTTGGGTTTATGGTAGATATATCATGATATATGTATGTGTATATATATATGTATACATATCTATATACCTATAGTAAGTAATGTTTCTTTCGTTGATGTTGCTCCTTGTTTTTTTGTTACTCTCTCTCTCTATGTAAATACATGTAATCAATAGGAACGGTGATATATGGTTATATATGATTTTTAAACGTTTTTAAACTTAGGCATACTATTCTAGAGGAGGCAACATATGTACATGCATATGGGGCTGTGGCCAAACCTGGGGCATGGACACAGAGAAGACGTACATCCGAACGTGTATTTTTATGATTTTATATGCCTATACACCTTTTATGTATTCACTAAACTTGGACTTCTGCTGGAAGATTTGGGCACGGATGTCATGTCACGCCAGTTTGAACATCTAGGGATTGATTGAACCATGAGCCTTGCCTCAAGTCCGCTAGCGAAAAAAACATTGGGCTTTGCTGGATGGGTTTGTTTCAAAAGTAGCCCTAGATTTGTTTGATCATGAAATTGCCTACTGAAATTGCAATGAATTAGAGCGCTCGGATAGGCCCAGTTTGCGGCCCTCACAAAAAAACATGTTCCGAATTCCGTACGTACCAAACTTGGGCACCCCAACATTCCTTCCCCAAAAATGATCGTTCCCCAGCATCCCATCCCTTACACTGATTACATTGAGCAGCTCATCCCCAGGAACCAATTTATACCTGGGATACATCATCCCAAGAGGATGGAATGTCATATGTTTTTGAAACCCAGGCTCTCTGTTCACAGAACCACCATCTTCCCAAAATCTTACATCCCATCGTGGTGGTCAGCACCATGGTCAACACATGTCAACACTCTTTTTACCAGCGCCATGTCGCCAGCTTGTTCCGGGCTGCTGCGTTTGCAGCGACCAATCCTACCATTGCCGCACCACTCTGCTGGAGTTCAGCGATTTTTTGGTGCGATGACTCGCGATGACCCATGCATTGGTGCATGAAAGCACCTTTTTTTTGGTGAGAAATCAGCAAAACATGGCAACACCATTAGGGACAAAATCATTTAGGGAGTTATTCAACTTATGGAACCAGCGGCCATTGCTTCATGGGAGTACATCAACAGTATTCGCCCAGGCCCATATCGAATCATCGAACAGTTGCGGGTAGCACCCTATCATTTTTGCTTGCATGTTTCGATATTTGACATACATATGCAGTATTATTTGCACATATTTCGACTACATGTGTATATGTATACATAATCCGTACAGTATATGTACACGTATTTTTGTAAGACATTAAAAAGTAATGACCATCTTTGGTTACTCTGTGGATCAGTCTGTCTGTGCACTGCTGGATCCCTGCGGGGGTGCCCAAACTGGAGGTGCCAATCCAGCAAGAAATGACGGTAAATCTTGAGGAGTGACTATACATATATGTATACTACTGTAAATATATATATACACATACACTATCTATCCATCTATCTAATCTAGTCTAATCTAAGCTAACCTCATCTAACCTAACCTAACCTAATCTAATCTAATCTATATAATCAAATCTAATCTATGTAGCGATACATAGATTCATAGTTATCTATCAGAGCTACAGTGGGTTTAGCCTCAGCAGTTTGTAAAACGCCACTTTCTTAGTGTCACAATGACACTTGATCCAAGCGCGCCAGATCGCGGCCGAGGTATCCTACAGCCAACGGCGCTGCGCGCCGGAGATTTGAAAGAGGAATGGGAATGTCATGGGAAGCCAGCTGGAAGCCAGCTGGAAGCCATGTGATATTCCATGATACCCACATCATTTTCGAATTATCCAACATGATTACCTATACATAGTAACTATAGCATGACATAAACAATGGCAATATTCATGGGTGACAACCAAGAATGGGTGTCTTTTTTGTACCTCTTAAATATGGCAACGTCAGCTAAAAGTACATAGGGAAGCGATGCCCACCATGGACGTATATACCAGAGCCAAAATATTCTGGCTCACCGAAGGCATTATACTCGGAATGGGAATTCCCCCCAGCTGTTCGATTCAAACATCATGTTGATCAAAAAAACCAAAGTCTGAACAGTACCAACAAGGCTGGATAGCCAGTTGTAAGCTGTACATATTTCCCAACAAGTATATGAAGAAAATGAGATGGGGCATGGCTCAAATTAATTTGCACACCCCAAACTGGAATGGTTTCTGCGATATATATATAAACATGGCCAATTGCTTTTTTGTCTTTTGGTACTTACCAAGTTTTGGAGCCATAACCGGTCGGTCATTTGCGGCCGAACCGAGAATTCGCTGACACAAAACCAAAGGACACAGCCAGCCATCCCTTGAGCAGCCAGCCATTTACAAATACCATCTGGTATTTAACATAGCCATGGAAAGATCCACAATTTTTAGTAGGTAAACCATCTATAAATGGGCCATTTGCCATGGCTATGTTAAATAACCAGAGGGTAGATGAATCATATGCTGTGCACATAAGCTTTACCCCCTCAAAATCTCAAACAATTGACATGGCACGTAGCACATTTCTCAACTGCCAGCAAGGATCCAAGCTTCTCGTTCAAGATCCTTAGCTGACACTTCAGTTTTTCACCTTGGGAATCACAAAATTTTATCATCCCCAATTTGCACATCCTGCCGTCAAGTATCACCAAGCTGGTTTGAAATCGACCAGAGTCTACGTACGTCAAATTCATCTTCTCCTTTTATAACAAGACACGTATGTCAAATAGATTCAAATAGTATATACAATCCTGATAATGAAGCCTTCAAATAGTGATTGACCCGTGGTCATTCAACCCATCCCAAACATCGCTGGGATTAGCCACAACCAAATATGTTGAACAATTGAAACCACTATGTTTTTATAGGTTTTTTATTTCGCTCCAACCTCAACAATGGTGAAAAAAACCAGGGCATGTTGCGTTTGCGAAAAATCTGGGTGCACCAGGTGACCTCGGTCAACATGGGGAAATTGTGGAACCATCAATGGAACATGTTTTTTTGGCGTTTTCTATGCTCAAACGGTACCTCAACAGTCGACCAGTTTCTGCAGCACTGCAATTCACCAGATCTTTGAACAGATAGCCGCTACGAACCACAGCTGTGACCCCAAAAAGGTGTAGACCATACAGGGATTACCCCAGGTAAACCTACTTGTTGCGGGGCAACTTCCAACAGAATTATATTCGGGAATTTGGCTGCACTGGCTCTTACTGAGATTGGTATTGAATCTCGGTATTTTTGCACTTCACATCTTTCTACAGGATAATCCCGAACATTGACTAATAGAGTTCCCATGTTGAACAACTACAACAACTAAATCGATCGGTGAGTTGCCGCTGACAGCTTTCAGAGACCACTGAGATCATGATGCTGAAGTTCCTGTGAAGTTTTTCACCATCACCAGTCTTGAAAATCATTCTGTGTATATATGTATATATAGTATATATATATATATAAGTACATATAATATATATATATAGAGATATATTCTGTAACTAAATATACATTGACAACAAACAATGTGTTTATGAGTGTATATAATTACATGCACATAAACTGTACATAAGTGGCCACGGGTTTTCTCCTGTCAAAAACCAAGGCATCGTGGCTCTATTTACCACCCCCTTCGCACATTCGAAGGCTCTGCAGCTGTTCGCGGATCTTCAGGTTGTGCCGAATCACGGCGAAGATGTCCATGGACCGTGCGGGGCCGCGCAAGGACATGCAGCGCTTGGTGAACTCGTCGACGTCGATGACCTTGGGGACCAAAACGTTGTAAAAAGTGGAGATCTCGTGAATCTGGTGAGATGAAATTGTGGAATCAACAAGAAATCCTCCAAACCTTGGGGATATTGAAGGATTTTCATGGGATATTACCTAGGATCGTATGTGTGTAATATATGATGTAGTTATATTTAATCAATATAATAAAATTTGTGGCTTTGTCCAGGAATGGGGGATGGCCCGCAATTTCTGGACATCATGGGGAAAACGATGATAAAGCACCGGATCTTGACGCTGTTCTGAAACCCAGCTGGGATAATGGGGCAGAAGTGAGATCACTACCACCGCCCGAAAACCAACTTCACCCAACCGAAGAGTTACGTAGTCTTGATGGTCAACTTTCAGTATTTTCAGTATTCGGTATTGAGATAGAACTTGGATATAATAATCGAAATACAGGAATGCAAGCAACTAAAAGGAGAAGGTAACAAACAATAGAAGAGGTATCTGCCAAAAGCCCAAAGAAGGCATGTAGATTGAGAAAAACAACGTGTACTTGGAGTGAAGTTCCAGTTAAACGTGAATGCGTTGCACAATATTATGCATATATATATATATATATAACATAGCCATACATAGCCATAGTTGGATCATGTTATATCTCAATCTATGGGGTAACTAGAAGTAATTAACATATCTTTCTAATGAAAATACCATCGCACACAGCTACGAATGAAGGTGGAATCGAACTCTCATTCGGCTGGTTCCACTCTTGGCTCCATGGCCCGGACATGGAAATAATAATGCGACCAGATACTCGATACCCCTTTCTTGAAGGATCATTGAACGGCAAATAGAAACGTCAAATCATGAGTCATCATGAGAGCATTCACTACTCATGTAACACTATTCATGCTGTTTACTCTTCATTATTAATTAAGGTCTAAGACTTGGAAAACCACCCAAATTTGGTATGGTGCCAGATGATAGACAGCTCATTTAAGGAAGCTTCGGTCCGCATCATCTGACATTGTCCTAGTCGCAGAGGTGCATCCGAAAAACAAAAACCACAATCTGGGGGACTGGTGAACGCCCAAAAAAACCACAGTCACGAGATCAAACCAGAAACAAACATATTGTGAAACAACAACCTGACACCCTATGGCTCAAAATCATGATCACTTTCAAACATCACCCAAAGTCATTCATTTCAGCTCCTGAAATGTCTTTGTCCGAAACTTGTACAGCCTTTGTAATGCAAACATGATCATCACCCTTCACATGGGGGTATAGCAACGACAGAAAACTCAAAAAAACTTAAACTTAAATTCACCATTGTTTCACCATTGACAATTTACGTATCTCCAAGAAAACACATGTATAATTCTAACTGCAGTATACTTCATTACATACTTAATTATACTATCTATATCCCTACCCCTTAGACCAGGGGGGCAGAAAATTGTAATATTACTTTTTTCGAGGGTAAGGGGGGGTGAAAAATGTAATATTACAATATTCGATTTTGAGGGAAAATGTAATATGGAAATTAAAAAATGTAAGTTATGAAAGTTCAGGCTGACAAACATATGCATTTTGCAGGCACATCCAGTGCAGAGGCTTTTCAACTTTACATTTATATTGCCCGAAAACCTGAAAACCTAATC
>Ga0126342_10009760_pt1 | contig 17189 bp, 15 predicted proteins | sample Cyp1metagenome_FD_92528 | JGI IMG/M metagenome (GOLD analysis project Ga0126342, IMG submission 92528) | Coral microbial communities from Lord Howe Island, Old Settlement Bay, Australia - Cyphastrea 1 metagenome | ecosystem: Host-associated > Invertebrates > Cnidaria > Coral ... | reverse complement strand
GCGGAGCAAAGGCTGTGCCTATAGGTGACAGGCAAGCCTCCTGTGCTTCGTGGCAACAGGCTCTTGACTTGTCAATCTGATGCCATGTCTTTCGAATGTTGAATCTTTTCTCATTTCATCTGACCTCATCGCATCGCAGCTTCTCTTCAAAATTGCTCACTGCATCCCACTGTCACCACAGTCTGTGTTATCCCATCTCATCTCAACTCATCTCATGTCTTCTGAGTTTTTTCACCTCATCTCAGCTCTTCGCAGCTAATGTCATCTTATCTCAGCTTATTTGATGTCATTTCTTTTTTTTTGAAATCAACTTGCTCTCTTGTGGTATTTCATGGTTGTTCATCTCGCGTCAAAACATCTGATCTCTCATCAGTTTTTCTTGCACTTCTTACACTTGCCATTCAATCTCTTTCCCAAACCCAACAGGACACCGCAGCAGCTGTTTCCATGCAGACGACACGAAAAGTTCAGAGTAGTTGTTAGCGCGGTCTCTGATCCGTGGGTGCATTGGGATACACACAGCGAGCCTTCACGCAGAGAAGCTCCGACATAGAAAGGCTTTTACACAGCGAAACTTTTACACACAGCAAGCTTTCACACAGAGAATCCTTTACACACAGAAACTTTTAGACACAGAAACTTTTACAAACAGCCAGCTTCTACACGGAGAAGCTTTTACACAAAGTTAGGGAAACTTTAATTCACAGAAAGCTTTTGGACAGAGCAAACTTTTACACAGAAAAATCCTTGCACAGAGAAGCATATTTTGTGATAGTGGTGATGTTGTGAAAGTGGTGATATTGTGATAGTCGTGATAGTGATTTTTAAAAATCCGTTACACGGAAGTTAGACTTTCAAACTTCCTTTGATTAAATTCACACTAAATGAGGGGAAGGTTATATCAATGGGTATTGACTGGGCATGTTTTTGCCATTCAATGGGATGTATACCCATCCAATGGTCAAAAACCAATGAAATGGTCTTGGTTTGGGGTTCAATGGGGCTGCAAGCCAGATATTTTAAAGGCGGTCTAAGATTCATCATGGTGACCGAGAGGTTGTGAAACTGACAAATTATGGCCGATTTAGGCTGATGAAATCCTTCTTTTGCATCGGACAGTACCTCATAGCGTGCGGAGAGAAGCTGTCACTGCAAAGTCGCCCCCTTCCAAGCAAGAATAAATTGGTTGATATGTCCATTGAACTGATATATCCATTACATTCCATTACATTCCATAAATCATAAATCCATAAATCCTAGTTATTTTAGATATGAACCAACTCAGTTTTTACAAGTCACAGACACGCCATGGCATTCCGATTTTGGGGTCCCCTTTCGCGCCAAGGTCCTGTGCGAGTGAACGCCGACACCGATCTCAGGGAGTTCATGCGCATCGATATGGGCAAGTAGGGCACCCCAGCTCCGTAGCTGAGACCCTCCGGCAACTGACTGGTGCTTCGTGGGGAATGAGGGAATGATCCACAAGAACTATGAATAAAATTTCCCATTCCCTAAGGGCCACTAAGGCAAACCTGGTGGAAAATCCCTGGCTTTGGCAATGGTGATTTGGCGCGAATTTTCCCAGGGGAAAATCCAGCATGACTCGACTCATGGAAAATCCCTCCGTGGAGAAGTTTCCTTGAGAATTTTTATTCAAAACGTTGCCAGGTTTGATGAGAGGCTAGTAAACCAGCTGGTTTATCGTTTTGTTTTATGTATGTTTTTTGTTTGGTAATTGTACAATGGGGATCCCCATTCACGAACCACTGCAATGGTATGGAAAAGGGGTATGTGTCATGGCTCACGAGGGCTTTCCCAGCATCGGGCATTGTACCACCGTTTTTTTTCTGAAGATTTTTATTGGATTTTTGAATTCACATCGATTCACGTGTTTTTTTTTGGGAGGGGGTTTTCACATGGATCTAATGGGATACCCTCTGGTGAACTAACATAGCAATGGAAAATCACCATTCTTAATGGGAAAATCCACTATAAATAGCCATTTTCCATTGCTATGTTAGTTCACCAGAGGGTATAGAGTATACATATGACCAACAATATGTCAATGGGGATATTTTCTGTGATATCGTGGGATGGATATCCACAGCAGCGGAGTTTTTTGGTAACCAGGTACCCGAAAATTTCGGAGAATGCCATGAACTAACACAACGCATCACAAAGATTGGAATTCGACTTGCAAAATACAAAGATATCACACAAAGACGAGGGCTGTTTTACTGGAGAACAAAACACCATACAGATTTTTAAGATTTTCAGTGATCAACATCCTAGATGACATTGGGCAACCCGCTTTCAGGGCTTTCCAGATGGCTTTTCAACATTTTTCAACCACTTCTGAGCGCATCTCAGGTGTTTGAGAGATATCGTCACTTGGCTGATGGGTGGCTTGAGGGGTCTGAGTGAGTCAGAAGCCTTGATAGTCTCATGTAACCTCCAAAAAGATAGAAAAGTAAGATCCTACTGTGATAAAATACATTTTTATCTTTTTGAGGCCTACTATACCCATTCCATGCACTGGTTAGCTTGGCCATTGGTGAACAAACAAATTCAACAATCTTTATCTGGAGACTGCAAGAACTGGTAAATCCCAACAACAACGGATTTCGGACGTGTCGAACCCCTAGCATCGGGTATGTTTCTCCACGGTTTTCGCTCAGCTTTCCTCAGCTTTCGGACGTCATCGACGACGTGGGACGACGAGGACAGCTTTCACGTCGCAGATGGTGACCAGCGCTGGGAGATATGGAGATGTCGCCGATCACCAGATATCACCAGTCCAAGGATAGGATCATCAATACTCAATATGCAAAACTCTCAACTTACCATGATCCATCCCTGGTGCAGGGCTGGGGGAGTTTCAAACCGGTGGCATAAAGTAGTATCGAACTATGCTTAGACCTGGCGGTACTCTTGCAGTGCAATCTTGGCTGAAATTAAAAAAACAACAACCTCTGATATCCTCTGATGCTCTATGCTTCACTGACAATAAGAGGGGACAACCTCACCATGTCATCAAATCACCCCAAAACCAATTGGATCCAGCGAACAACAGAGTTTTTGCATCAGAGGCCAGGAGGGTTTACTCCCCAAAAGCGGACAAAACAATCCTGTCACAGTCGCAAGTTTTCTCCATTCGTTGCCCTTTCACCCCTGACTCCCTGTTGACATCCGGCCATTCGGCCATGGGATTCGGTTGATTCCATGTGGATTTTTGGGATTTTGATGGAATTTTTGGACTGGAGTCACTGGAGGTTATGAAATTGCGAATCAAATTCCTGGGAATGTGCTACCAGTGGGAATTCTATACCTGTTGGAATTTGATGTTGTGAATGTGCGGCCGCAACAGCCCAACAGGTACATTTGCGTGGAAGTCATGCGGCTGATTTGTAGTCCGGGAGCCAACCTGGGAACGCTGAGAGGTATGTGACCCTCCCCGAATCTGACCAAAAAAGGGGAAGCAGATTGTGCTATCTCCCAAAATAAAATAGACCATATAGAGCCTGCCATGAGTCGGGTTGAAAAATGAGTTACTGTAGCATTAAAGACGGTCTATTTTCAAAATTTTCAAGGTTTATGTTGGGGGAATCCAATTTGTAAATGGACCGGGAGTTTTCATCACAGTACGTTTGGATCATGGGAAATGCCCATCAAAAAGAAGAGTGTCAATTAGCCAACGTGAGCAGGCAACTGTGTATACACTTGTTCTATCTTATTGTTAGTATATATATATATTATATTATATTATATTATATAATTATATATGTATTATATATATATGTATATCCACATATTTTTCTCCCTATAATCCCCACTTCTTTTGTTTAAGGTTTCATCTTGTTGGCCTAAAAGCTCCACATTCCGGGGATGATACTTGCGCTGTGCACCACAGCTTTTGTGGCAGAATCCCCTTTGGTGTTCAACCAAGTCCTTTTGCTTTAATCCCAAGTACCATTTGGTAAACTAACAACATAGCTATTGAAAATGGACATTTATAGTTGATTCGCCCATTGAAAACCGTGATTTTCCATAGTTATCCTTTGTTGACTGGACATCTGGTTGGGCTGGTCTTTCAAGCTCCATTTCTGGCTGGTTTAAATTCCATTTCTTTGGATCCCCAATTTTTGCTGCTTTACATCCTGTTTTAGTTGGTCGAATCCCCTAGTAATACCCAGGTTGCTGGTAAAAGCTGCCGACTTTATACATGGCTAGGGGATGCTAGGGGTCAAAACCCTGGTACCCTTCACCCAATTTATTCATACTTATTCATACTTATCTTACTGGTGCTTAGTAGGGAATGGATGGGTTGCTGGGGGTTGCTGGGATGATTATTGATAGTGAGCCAGTGGATCATTCCCGAAAATTCCCTGCGTAAAACGCACACTGGCTTTTCACTGTTCGCCCACTGGTCACGGCTACTAAGTGTCTGATCCTCCCAGTTAGAAGTTGGTTTCCATGTTAATCATTTATAATCCCATTTAAGACTAGTTCAATATATCTCTCACAACCCAACTCGTGCAAATTCGAGTTATATATTTGCACCAACGTTAACATAAATCAAGTATATCAACATGAAAAATCCCAATGTTTCATCATGTTATAAATTCCAATGGGATTATCAAATCCAATAAATCCCCAAAAAAACATTATTAAAATCATTGTAACCACCAGAATCATAGATGTGGCAGCCTATTTTTTCTGTTTTTTTTTAGATCACCATGTTCCAATGCAGGCGCAAACTCTCTGGACTGTACAGCCCTGGACCAGCCGGATGTGCCGCCACTGGAGCGCCGGATAGTCGGTGGGGTGGGTTGTTTCCCATGGGGTTTTCACCATGGAAAAATGGGCATCTAACATGAACACATAGCCTCTGGTGATTCCCCATAGTTGGTGATTTTTTGTGGGATTTCTGGTGGTTTAATATGGTTTAATGGGATCTAATGGGAGTTTATAGCTATGGTAAACGTTGACATCACGAACTAGAAAATCACCATTTTCCAGCTGGGTAAATCCAATATAAATCACAACTTTTCAATAGCTAGGATAAATTACCAGATGGTACATGATTTCAGCATGAGAAATAGAGAAATTGTATGGTGATTTTTCATCGAAGCTGCTGGGGATTTGAGTCTCAAAACATGGAGAAACTGGGTCCCAAGCCATGAAAAATGGTGGAAACATATGGATTTAATCATCGGGATTGAACCTTCCCAGTCCCAGTAACATCAGTAACAGTCACAAGAAATATGTACTTTCTTGGTACTGGGTCTTGAGATGTCTTGAGGGGCCAGAATTCGATTACGAAGGTATCAGCAAAGACTAGGGGTTTAACCAATGAACAATGGATATGGGATAATATGAGTGTGTTTTGAACATAGAGGCCCACAACTTTATGGTGAACCACCATTCTCTCTAACAAGGGCTATTTTGGGGGGTCTACTCCACCCCGTTTTTGGTTTGACTTAAATGGTCGAAATGTTTAATCCCAGCCACCAAATAATATACCAACTATTTAGTACCCCAATTCAGGGACGCCAACATGAATAATTAGATCCACGACTGGTTTCGTTGGGGGCTTCTTAGTACTGGGGAAAGGGAATTACCGAACTTGAACCATTGAAATAGGAGGGATTTGAACTTCCATTTATAAAGCTTATTGAAATAGGAGGGAAAGGGATTACCTATGGAACCAATTTTCATGCCATCACTTCTGGCTGTGAAACTTTTGATATCTCATAGAACGAGCTGCGATGCCACTGGAATGCTTGTTATTATATAGGCGTAATGAAGATGCTTAGCCAAACATGTTCAGGTGAATTATTCAAGATGAAAGCCACATGAGGTGGTTATGATTCAGATTTTCTAGCCACTGATATTTTAGGTGAATTATTCAAGATTATCAGATAACCTTTCTGTTCATGGCTTTCTTTCAAATGCCTCAGAGAATGAAGACATTCTGGCCTTTTAATGCGTCCCGCGGGGTACCCAATTTTTTCACCAAGCCGGATGCTGCCGGATGCTGCCGGATGCTGTCTATGTACATTGGACTAATACCCATTATTGGCTGGTGCTGGTGCTCATGCTGTCATGTTCTGACTCAATCAGTATGCAGATAGAAAACCCTCTGGTAAATTAACATAGCCATGGAAAATCGCCATTTTTAATAGGTAAACCATCTATAAATGGGCCATTTTCCATGGCTATGTTAGTCATAACCAGAGGGTATCTCCCATCATTTGAGACTCTTCTGACATCGGATTAAAGATTGGGATTTTATGAAATCATCATATTTTCAAGCTATTGAAAATCTTACTGGTAAACGGGCTAACATATGGAACTGGAAGATCACCATGCTATTAATGGGCAACGGGTAAATCAACGAACTAAATCACCATTGCATCATATTTCAACAATCACCATTTCATCATATTTCATCAATATTTCTTTCTCTTCGTCACTCATTTCATCAATATTAACAATATTTTTTTGATAATCTTATCGCTGAACCGCAGGAGTGGGTCTTGTGCTTGTCGGACGAGCGTGTGGCGCAAGCTCTGTGCCCTGAAATGGCGCGGGAGCAAAGTCAGCGACGACGAAGTCACGGGAGGTTTCCGTTTCGTCATGGGGAAAATATGGTAAAATATGAGGAATATATGGGAAAACATAAGGAACCCATGGGAATATATGGGAAAATATAAGGAACACAAGGGGATATATGGGAAAATCTGTTGGGGAATAGCCTCTGGTAAACGTTTACAGTTTACAGTTTGCGATTGAAAATGGCCCAGTCGAAAAAGTTGATTTACCCATTCATAGCATGATGGTTTTCCAGTGCGTTATGTTAGTTCGTTTACCAGGCCGGGTCCCCCCAAATCATCCAGTCGTCATGAGCCGATGACCATTGAAATGTACGGAACCAACCGTGGTGACCACCGGGGATCATTCATTTACTGATGGTTTACCCTCTGGTAATTTAACATAGCTATTGAAAATGACCATTAATAGTGGATTTTCCCATTGAAAATTGTGATTTTCCATAGCTATGTTAGTTTACCAGAGGGTAATGAGTTTAATGACCGGGACAGCCAGTGAATAATGGGATATAAAGGGATAGTTTTTTTGGGATATAAATGATACATGGACATAATGATACAGAATGGGATAGATAATGGACCCTAATGATTCATGATGGTTTAATGTCAATAATGAAGATAGAATGGCGATATAAATGGGGATATATTAAATGGACATAATAAGATAATAACATATGATAACAATCCTTTAATGATGTTTGACGTCAACCCGTTTGCGAAGCATAAGTTAATGTCAATGATGACATCATAATGGGGTTATGAATGACATAAATATCATAAATGGGGACATAGCGATATCGTTTGGACAATTTTAGACATGGGATCGAAACCATAGGATCAAGTAAAAACCTCAGTAGCCATCGGGATGCAAACCCCGGATGTGGCTAAACCCGGCTGGGGGTAGAATAAAATCGTAGCTGCCCATCCAATCTTCCATTGGAAATGCCATATCCGGTGCAAGTCAAAGGATACGCATTTCCATTGATTCATAACGGTCGTTTGTTGGGGATGAGTCAAGTTATTAGGGCACCCCAAATGGTGATTCCCAGTAAATTTGTCACATTTTCACCACCAAACATGGGGATGTTCAATCAAGTAGCGGTGATGGGGATATTGTATGCCAGATATGACGGAAAGGAGTACTATATCTGATATATCTGCAATTTGTGTTTCTAAAAACAGCCATGCAGAATGTAATCAAACAAACGTTGGGCATGGCAACCAACGGGAACAAGGATATCACCGTCAATGGTATGGAATAGAACGGCCAGGCACAGTTATATGGCCATGGCTCAGACTCAGACATTTCTCCCCATCCAAAACAAAAGCGCAGATCTGACCAACAAACATGGATCGTGTAAGATCAAAAACAATACCCTCTGGTAATTCATATGTTCATCTTTTTTTCCATCTAAAAACCCTGGGATTTTCTAGAATTGACTTCAGGCCAGCCTGGGGCCCTTTTTTTTTGCTTGGCTTTCTTTTTGTAGGCCCACTTGCAAGACAAAAGCATCGATGAACTCACTCGTTTCATCGTGGGCAGCAAGAAGGGCAAGGCTCACGATACTTTTGGATCCGAGAAACCTCCCTTTCTTCGACGTACGGTAACGTACGTTCGAGCTTCACCATGGTGGATGTAGGGGATGATTCATCACATATGAATGGGACCAAAGAATGGGTGTGTTCAATATATTTCAATATTATATATATAATATGACTGGGGAATGGGATTAGATTTAGTATGATTTAGTAATTTACAGTATTCAAGACTTGATGCTGGTCTGAATATGGGAGTGTCTCAAACATGTTGACCTCCAAATTCCATGGTTTACAGACAGATATTTCCCCCATACGGTGGACCAACATAGGCAGGATGATGTTTGGATGGGATATGCATCAGCATCGATGTTCAATTTCTGTGACTAGAATCTCCATAGTTGTTGGGTCCATCTCAGGGGGAAAGCTGGCTTTGGTGTATCCCCCATCATGGACATACCCAATCGAAGAATGCCCAGAGCCGCCCTGTGTTTCGATGGTTAGGTACAGCTAGTAATGTGGTTCAAACAATAGTAAACCATGCCCCAAATCACCATTTTTATAGGTGATATAAACCATTCCCAAATGGGTAGTTTATGGCATTTTTTGGTTGAATAGGAAGTTCTTTGAATCCAGATTTTCAGAATCCCATTTTCAACCAAGTTTGATGTTCTACTGGGCATTCAAGTTGAGTTTCCCAAGCTCAAGCTGGCAGGCGAAAAAGAAGAAAGGCAAGGAGGAGAGTCTGGCAGAGATGATCATTGAAAATGGCGATTCAACAAGCGAGTCATGGCAAATTCAAGCAGGAAAGCTGGAGATTTGCACAGAATTTGGGTTTATTTATTGATTTTATTGATACTGTGGATGGAAGAAATCCTGCATCACCTTGGACGGTTGAAACCCTATAAATAATGGGATAAACATGGATAAACCATCCTTCAACTGGTGCAGGATTTCGCAACCATCCACCCACCGTGTGCAGGAGGAGGAGCGACCTCCCATCCCGGAGCCACCCCGCCCTGTCTTCCCAGAGGCCATGATTGGGGGATGAAATTCATGTGGATGGAACTTGGAATTTGATGGTTTTTTTTCATGGATTATTTTCGTATTTGGTTCTTAGATTTCTATAGATTTCCATAGATTTCTATATTATAGATTTCTTGGCATCCAATCATGGAGGTCATGGAACTATTTGGTTCTTAGATTTCTATAGATTCGACAGATTTCTATAGATTTCTTGGTCATGGAAATCCCTACCTTTTGCCATCGCTATTTTGGAGGGGTCATCACCTGACATGGTGGTGAAACACGGTTGATTTCGCGCCCCATATCTCCCCCCAAAAAACAAAAACCTTCATGATGAGATAACATCAAAACAACCATATATTGACATATAATGATAGTGAAACTATTGAATGCTCCTTTTTTCCATTCTTGTCATTTAAACATGAATGTCTAACAAAGCCTATCAGAGCCTAAACATTGCTTAGCCTTATTCATTTCCTATCATCATAACCTTTTCGGCGAAAGTGCCTTAGTCTTTTTGATTTTCTTTTGACTCGTCAGCCTGCTTCGTTGTTCTTTCCTTCCTACTTTTTCTGCACCTTTTGCATTGCCTATAAACTTTACCAGCGCCCCTAATTCCAAAATCATTCAAATCATTTCAAGAAAGGCAAGGCAGAGAGTGCATTGATAGTCATGACATTGTTCTGGCTTTCTTGCGTTGATTCTGATGGATATTCCTGCAAATTCATTCTACTGTAATTATATTACCCGTATTTCGTTGAACCAATGTTACCCCTTCAAAAATCACCGTTCACACCTCTCCCAGAATTTCTAAAGTGTACATATTTCTTGAGGTCCATCATTTCCTGAGAATGTTCATGAAACCCTGGGAACACTTTAAATCATGTCCTTTTTTCGTAGAAAGTCGAAGGCTTGGTGAAAAAAACCGGGGACTCCCAGACTTGGTCCAACTTTTCCGGAAAAAAAACAAAATCGGTGCATCTCGGTCTATGTGGAAAATCCCTACTGAACCATGGTTTCTCAGGTTGAAATTTTTAGGGGAAGGGAGAAAAAAACATATTGTAACTTATCTTGCAAGTTATATGCACAACTAGTAGATATATCACTTATATATATATATATGTATAATTTATATAACTTCTATAACTTGCTCATCTCTAAGACTCCAAGCCATGCTTGCAGGGCACGCGATGGCAGCTGCCCTTGGGTTGGATGGACCAGGCGGCTGAGAAGTCGACTGAAGATCCATGAGAAATGGTGATTTTATGGTGATTTCATGCAGAAAATCCAGGAGAAATCTTGATTTCATGGTGATGTAATGCAGAACATCTACTAGGGTGATGTGATTGGTGGTTTGGAACATTTTTTTTTCCACACTATATGGGATCATCATCCCAACTGACTAATATTTTTCAGAGGGGTTGACACCACCAACCAGTTGATTTAATGGGGTTTCATTTTTTTTGGATGAAATGGTCATGGGATATCAATGGAATGTTGGATGACTATATAGCAGTTGCCATATAGGGGGTCACCATTTTGCAGCTAGGGAAATCATCGAACTAAATGGGCCATGGCTTCCATAGTTCCGTTTAATTACTAGGGGCCACCAAAAATGAACAGATCCACTAATGAACCAGGGTTTGTAGGGGTACTTATATTGGGTGGATGGGATTGTTCTGCCCAATCCTGGAGAATACCCTCAACATTTCTCAACCATTTCTCACCATTTTGCCCAACATTTTTCACAGAACCCCAGCCCTGGATTCTGCCAACACCCTCAGTGACGCTGCAAGGTGGTGCCAAACATCATGGTCTCCATCCCCATTAGCTAGTTCGATGTATATGTATAAAATAAATCCTGAAATAGGAATTATCTATATAAATATAATATATACATGATTATAATAATATAGTATATATATATATATATGTACATTATTAATAGTTAATAGTTAATAGTTATATTAACACTGAATCCCTCGGGGCACCGCCATGGCTCAGGCTGAAGATCAGGCAGCTCACCTGCGACATTGGCGGGATCTGGGCGCGTTTCTTGGCCGAAAATTTCGGCCGCAGATCTCTGGGTTGGAAATCCCCCCAAAATGGGTGATCAACATGGAAGTTTGAAATTTGGATGATCATAGCAGCAAAGATTGGCAGATTTTGCAGAGCTCCGTAATACATTGTTGATCCCCCTTTCTTTGAAGGTTACGCATGCACCGGAAGCAAAAAGACGCATGTACTACTGTGCATAGAAGAAATCCTGCACCAGTTGGTAGATGGTTTATCAGATTGTAATCCCAGTATTTACAGTGTTTCATAGGTACCAATAGTTACCAACTGGTACAGCATGGCTTGTCCATCCACCTGTTTTGCACTTGAGACATATCAAGTCTGGCAGTGGCCCTGATACCCCAGGTGGCCCTGGCACAAGCATGGTTGCTTCGTGCCCTCGTGTTCACGTACGATAGCGCTACTACAACATGCTTCAATGGATTGGTTTAAGGGAAAATCTATGGTTTCCTGTAGATTTTCCCATAAACCAATCCATTGAATACTACAACCCAAAGTAGCAACGATTCCGAAGCTCAGGGATGGGAAAAACAATTGGAAGTGGAGCATCAGGACTATCGTTCATCAATAGAAAATACTCCCGTTGATATCACCATTCATATCACCATATGGTTATGGGTCAAAACCCTGCTACCCAAACATGATAAAGACATGTAGTAATTGGTTTTGGAGGCTGTTCCGAGAGGATGACAGAACCGGCATTGGCTTGGATCCAGGTGTGAGCTGGCCACTGTGAACGAGGCCAGGGCTTGGTATCACGGAGGATGCGAACGAGGTTTAGTTCGCTGGGAAAATTCCCGAAGTAAATGGGAGATTGTCCACTAAGCCATGGCTGATTGCCGGAAGGTAAACGGAGAGAAAGAGTATGAAAGAGTAGAAGCCAGCTGTAGCTCATCGCCATGACCAAAGTGCCATGACCAAAGTGCTATGACCCAATGTCAATACTTCAAGGAACAACGCTTCAACTACTATCATTCACCATTCTACTTGTCCAAACAGGAAAGTCATTAAAAAAAAACCAACTTTCCCACCGATGTTTAGAGTTCCAAGGTCTTTCCCCCCAAATGTTCCCGATCAAAAAAATCAGCGGCTTCCCCCAACTGTCGATGTTTTGTTTCCCTTGATTTCCACAGTTTTCCCATAGTTTTTCCAAATTTCCCATTGTTTTCCCTTGATTTCCACAGTTTTCCCATGGTTTTCCCATGGTTTTTCGCCTGGTTTTTCCAAATTTCCCATGGTTTTCCCTTGATTTCCACAGTTTTCCCATGGTTTTCCCATGGTTTTCCCCTGGTTTTCCTCCGGCGTCGAAGGCCAATCGCTACCTGCGGCTGGAGCTTGGTCCGGCCGACCACAATCGCCTGCGCGCCACGCCGGCGAGCTGCGTTCCTCGACGATAGTAACCCATGATTTGGGGGTACTATATTTACGTAACATTATGTAACTATATTGATAGGTAACTATATACATGGATAATATATATATGGATAAGATATACCTATTTCAGGAAACCTCCGGATATATCTTATCCATATATATTATATAATATCATATACATATATCATATATATATATACACATGAGTAACCAACAAAATTAGCTAAAAAGTAAAGTAGTAGAGAGTGGACTGTGGACTTGGGATGTTCAAAATTGTGTGAACACCTTCACAAACGATAGGGGACCACCCACTTACCGATGCCGATACCCTATTTTCACACATAACATGGAAGTACAAACCTTCACAACCGATAGGAGACCACTCACTTTGGCCGTGTCCATTGCGAGTATGTAGTAACTAATTTTGTCCGCCGCTCATATATATACATATATAATCATATATATATATATCATATATCTATAGTCTATAGTTAGACATGTTATATATATATATATAGTCAATAATAACAACAATATGAGGAATACGAGGAATACTTGGAAATATGACATTAAGAATATGAGGAATACCTGGATACATAGTCAATATAGTTAGATATAGTAATGAGGTATATGAATAGTTAGCATATATATATATTCTGGTCATATTGATATTGAGATACTAAGATTGACTGATATTAAGATTGACTGATATATTGTGGTGGTACATCAATAGTTAGGTGTTTTTTCATGATAATAGTTAGATATGTGATTAGATAATATCAGATACAGTATATACTTATTATATATGAACATTATGATATTAAGAATATTAGGAACACTTAGATACATAGACATATATATATATAAATATCAGATATGCCATATATATATATATATTCAATAGTAACAACAATAATATTACGGCCAGGCGCTGTGTGTTGCCCGGAAGGTTCAAATGGCGTTTGAACATGTTTAAACATTATCCTTCAACATGCTCAAACACTGCGCAGGGCCAGTCTTTTGAGATTTCCCAGACGACGAACCCTAAACCCTAAAACCCTAAAATCCCAAACCCTAAAACCCTAAACCCTAAAACCTAAGCTCTGAAAACTTTGAATCCTAAACTGGAAAACACTGCGTATACGCAGTATTTTCTGCAATTTCTCCTATCATATATTCGACAACACGACATTTAATTTCTCAATGTTAATGTCTGGGCAGCACACGGCGTCTATGGGTAATATTAGTAATAGTTGGATATATAGTTGATATGATTGGATATCTTAGGTTACTATATTTTGACAATGTGTGAGCTATGAACATACCTTAGTTGATTGGTTGTGTCCCATTGGAGCGGAAAACTACCTGACTTATTGGGGATTGTGAGCGAACCCGTTATGAAATGGGATATAGGAGTAATGTGAAGAGCAATTTGATATAGTAATAGTTACTAGTATCTTATGATTTAAAGTATACTATACAGTGATGTTTCTAATAGTTAATTACCAACTATATTGATGGTAGTAAATATATAGTATGACAATAGTAGTATATATGTATTTATTTATATGGCGGTTAAACATTATACTATATATCTAGCTATGATGTGGTGGTACATGATAATCGTATATGAATGAATAATCTAGTAAACCCAATGCCATAAACCATAAATCATCCCATTCAGAATTTCACCTACCATTTGGGGTTACTTAAACCCTTTTTTGGTTCATTTTGCAACATACCAATTTGGGGTATACCCAACAATAAGCTTCTATCCGGGAAGGATGATAAATTTCGCTTGACCTCTTTAGTCCATCATATTGGTTATCCTGAGGTATGGTGAGGTATGTAGATTATTGAATGTATATATATATATACATATGTATGTATTATCATGTAGCCAGACACAGACTCGGAACAAAACTCTATGTAAATACAGTAGTAAAACTTAGCGTATAGATAAAATAGTACTGTAAGGATTTGGCAATACATTATTTGTACAACAATATTAGTAGAGCATAATTTGGCATAGAATAGATACTATATGTATAGTGGGTTTCATACCCAAACAAGGAACAGACAATGTCATGCCCACCGGCTCCAAAATGCCAGAATTAGCTTCAGAGAAGTTAACGCAAGAAGTCGTGCCTACCTCATAAACATCAGCGACCTCTGATGTGTTTGGTGCTGTTTTCTTGAGTTTTGTTGCGGTGCCTATGTGGTTTGCTTTCAAAGCCTACTTAGAGGATGTATTTTATTGTTGTTTGGATCCAGCGGTGCCATTAGGAACTCGGTCCTGAACTGGTTGGGTTCGGTGAGAAGACCCCTGAACAATCTCAGCAACGCAAAGAACAACTCACCTCAAAAACTGACGATTCTCCTGATAGTTGCATAGAACCAATATTCGACAACTCAATCAAGAGGAATGGCGGTAAGAACATATTGAAACCGCAGCAATTGTAGCAGTTGTGTAACTAAGTATTGTAGTTTGCAATCATAGGGATTATCATGATTCTTATCATGTTATAGCAGTTAGCCTATTGTAGTTACCAGTCCCATTCAGGATTATTGGGGATTATACTACTCATACTGGCTAGTATCTTAGTATACGTGATACCATAGGTTATGATAGCCAGTTACATGATATACCAAAGGGAATAGCGTAGGCTCTGTCATAGTAACTGGGGAGTACAACCTTCTATGGTACCCACCATAAATTGGGATGTGGGGCCCCTATAACTAGGTGAAATATATGCAATGCACCCCATATGACAGTTGTGTTTTGTTTTCATCGATTGTATAAAATAACATGTTATAATATTGGTTTGTATTTTTGCATGGTGGAAGGAGCAGAAGTACCCCCGAATCACACCTACCCTACGGGGGCGCGATATTTAAATACAGATCCATATACGATGCGATATGATAACATATTGGGAACACATATGATATGTTGACAGAAATCATCACACTGAATTATACCGTGTCTTTTGATTTGTCTGATTGTACTTGGGGGTGAGTTTACAAATTGGTATAACCATGGTTGGAACCCCGCATAAGTTGGGATATAACCCCCATAATTCCTATGATACTACAACTATTGTGAAATGTATCCACTTACGTCACTGGAACTGCACTTCCAAGTGCATACATCATTTCTACATATTTCGACCAAGAAAATCTCAGGTCGTGCCCCCAAAATTCAGTGGCCCAAAAAAGTGGTGGCGATGAGGTCTTGGCCTTTCCAAGGAATGATGTTGTCAAGAGGCCTGAGCTCTGGGCTGAGGGAACCATTAATCATGGGGAAAAAATCAAGAAACAACGAGGGACACTTGGGGCGGAAAATTTGGGAACTGTGGGGGGGGTTTTCACCATGAAAACAAGAGATAAAAAGGCAACAGAAGTTGGGATTTGGTCACATTGACCGTTGATTATAACTGTTTTGACATGGGAAAGTTCACCTTAAAATACCTGTTGGTTGAGGATAGATATTTGAGTGGAATCGTATGGAACAAAAAACCCATCCGGCAATCAAAAGTGGCAGTGGACTCCGGACAAATCCCCTGTTGAGATGTTTTTCCCATTACTTCTAGGGCATTTTCCATTGCCACAATTGCTGGAGGGTACTTGGGGATGACACAGGGGCTGCCATTGACATTAGATGAAAGTGGAAAAAATCGAATGAATGCACCTTGCAAGAAATCCTGCAATCGAAGAAGCCATTCATATCAACACAGATTCATCTCGTTAAAAACACGAACATCTCTAGCGTAAGATCCAACAAGCTAACATGAACGTCACTGCCCCAACCCCATGACGTAACGTAGCACAACTCTAGCAGGACACATTTAAGTGACTGTGACGAAAGATCCCCACCCCACCCCACCCCACCCCAAAAGCTGACGTACGTGGAGAAAAAATGCACAAAAACCATCCGTGCCTATGGCAATTCCGTCACAAGAAACGCGCGTTTACAAGGCTACCGAGCCACCAACAAAGGGAGACACCATACGATAAATGCTGGAAATTTTCGAGCAGTAGATGCATACTAAACATAAATTTCCAGACAGCAGTAGGTGGCTCATCCCACAAATCGTAAGTGGATTAGTTCACCCCAGTTACCCTCTGGTAAACGTTTACATAACTATGGAAAATCACCATTTTCAATGGGTAAATCCACTATAAATGGGTCATTTTCAATAGCTTTGTTAAATTACCAGATGGTACATGTTCACCACTGGGGTTATGGTCGTCATGGTCCCCAAGGTGGTGCCCAAACGTGATGTTTGTTGGCGAATCCCCATTGACCATAGATGTGTGCATATATATATATATGTATATATATATATGTAATGTAATGTAATGTAATGTAATGTAATGTAATGTAATGTAAATGTAATGTAAATGTAATGTAATGTAATGTAATGTAAATGTAATGTAAATGTAATGTAATGTAATGTAATGTAATGTAATGTAATGTAATGTAAATGTAATGTAAATGTAATGTAAATGTAATGTAAATGTAATGTAAATGTAATGTAAATGTAATGTAATGTAATGTAATGT
>Ga0126342_10009759_pt1 | contig 17189 bp, 18 predicted proteins | sample Cyp1metagenome_FD_92528 | JGI IMG/M metagenome (GOLD analysis project Ga0126342, IMG submission 92528) | Coral microbial communities from Lord Howe Island, Old Settlement Bay, Australia - Cyphastrea 1 metagenome | ecosystem: Host-associated > Invertebrates > Cnidaria > Coral ... | reverse complement strand
TAGGTAGGCAGGTAGATAGTCAGAGAAAGAGAGAGAAAGAGAGGAGACCTCAAGCACCTTTCGGTCCATCAGTGGATTCGCTCTGCCATCCATGATTCACAACAACCAACCTCTCCTATAGGTTTCCTATGTTTGAAACTTCCCCCACCGCCTTGTGTGGTACTACTAGTAGGTGTTATAGATTGGATGTTTGAAGATGTGAATTCTGCTGATTTTCTGTTGAAATTGATGTTCAAGTGGACTTTGATGGGCATTTGAGTGATGTTTTGGGTGATTATGGACTGCTTTCCGGATGTTTCTTGTTGTTTATTGGTTTCTATAGATTTGTATGTACTTGTGGTTTTTGTGTGGTTGTTTTATTGTTTTTGGCGGGAGATCTGAGATTGTTGTCGGTGGGTTTGGGGAAATAACACATGTTGGGGATGTTGCAAGTAATTTTCTGGGGTTGGCTGAAGAGCCTATCAAAACTGAGGAAAGAAAACTCAGCGAAAATCGAAGATACAATTTGGATTTCAAACTGAGTTCAGCCAGTTGTGGGGTGACCCAGAAAGATTGGGATATCCTCCAACACAAGCGAATTGGAGTTTGATCTTCCGAAGAATTTCCAGCAAATGTTGGATTTCCATGAGGATTAGCCTGGAGATCTTCAGTATCAGCTGATGATGGTGTGTGGTTCGGTCAGCTGGTGAAGCTTCGAAATTCCCCAGAAAAGTCAGGATGATGTCAAGCAGAAAAAATCTGACATGATCTATATATCCAACAACGTAGTTATTATATTGAACAGGCAAAATGAGTAACTAACAAGAACTGCCTTGCTCCAAGATGGAGGACCATCGGGCTTAGTATCATGGTGGGCCTGAACCATCCTGAAGCTGTGCTGCTCCGCGACGTGTGGATGGATATCTAATATCTACAACCAACTCTGAAAAATGAGCAACAAATCCCACCACACTGCCAAAACACCACCAACATCATGCACACTTCTAGGTTTCAAAATCATCCCAAAACTGCCATGTTTTCTTCCCCGCCTCTGAGATTTCCTCTGGAAATCCCTGGGAGGACAGGATCACCGGTGTCGCTTTGCAGTGGAACATCGCCACCGCAAGTGCCCTGGAGGATTCGACCTCCACAACGCTGGCGCTCCGGCGGAAACAGCGGGAAAGCCAGCGGCGGAGCCAGCGGCGCCAGGGAGGCACTGCATGAGATTGGAAGTGGGGTCCTCCATGGCAGGTGTAGAGATGGAATTTTATGGATACCCTCTGGTAAACGTCATTTTTAATGGGAAAATCCACTATTTCGACTGGGCCATGTTCAATAGCGAACTGTTAAATTACCAGAGGGTATATTCATGATGAATTCCCACCTTTTTCCTTGGATAAAATCAAAAGAAATGTGTCCTCAAAACGGCTTCAAACATTGTTTTTCTGATAGAATATCCTGAAAAGTAACAAACATCTTCCTCCACAGGCAGCCCCGTCATGGCATCCAACTTTTGCTGGCCGGAAAGAATCTCTAAAATTCCCACTGGTTCTCCATGCTCCCTGATCTTTCACTCAAACATGACACATCCTCCGTTTTGCTTCATAAGATCAGCTTATGTTGAAGGATTTCGACAAAAACATAGTCAGATATTGATATCAGAGCTCTAAATCCCAAAAAAGAACCAGAATCGGATCAATCTTCAATACAAATACCGAACAAAAATCATCCAACCTCCCTTCCCCAGGGTTTCCCCAGGGTCCAATGGCGCCATCTGCCACGCAGGCCACCAGCCGTGGCGTCCGCAGCGCCTGTGCCAGCTCTGCTGCAGCCTCCGGCAGACCCCCAGCATCGGCCACTAGCTCCGCCCCCAGCAGCGCGATGGCGGACCGCGACGCTCCCAGGTCGCAGCGGTCGCGGTGGCAGGCCTGGAGTGGCTAAGGTCACTGGGCGCGGAAAAATGGGATGAACCATGAAGAACCATGAAGAACCTCAAGGTGCTGACCACTGTCATTTTCCAACAATTCTCTTCTACGGCATCAACAAACCCCAACCATGTCCAACTTAGTGCCCTTGCCCCTACAGTAAATCCAAGCGTAAAACACCAGTTGGAGATGGTAAAGTTCATCTTGAATTTCACTGCGATTCACTGCCTGCCTTCAGCACATCTTGCCAGCTTCCTTCCCACACGCCGCTGCGCAACAGTTCCTCCTTTCCACCCCGCACGCCACGGCAGGTCAGGCGGCACCCAGCCGCAAGCAGGGCGTAGCGCAGAGGCGGAGGTCGGGGCACAGCTCCATGGCACGGCGCGAAGCCGGTGGGACGTGGCACAGGATGCGGAAGGGGAAGGTGAGACGCGGACAGAAACATCTGCAGGCGAAGTGGGAAACGTCAGTTCCGTGGATGAAACACCAAGTCGACAGCTTACAAGTCGACACCAAGTGGGTCAATAGAGTGCCCCAAAATCCACCGATTTTTCTCCTCCCAGCCGCGGCCTTTGCCTTTCTGTTCCCAGGGTGAATCAACAATGCCCTGTTGGGCCTAGGCCCCAAAACGGCTGGATGCAAGGGAAAATAAGGCCAAAATCCATGTATTTATCTGGACAAATGAATCAACATATTACTGGTTGGTGGTATACCAACCCCTCTGAAAAATGATGGAGTTCGTCAGTTGGGATGATTACATTCCCAATATATGGAAAAATAAAATTCATGTTCCAAACCACCAACCAGATTATATCTGATGATGTAATGGAAAAATGAAAAGATTTCCATGTTTTTACTCAGATCTACATCTTTTTGGCAGTTCCCGTACAAGAACTCTTCCAGGACATTTATTTTCCCATGGGTCGGCCCATGCCCTGATAATCAATCTTCGCAAGCAGATTTATTCGCCTGGAGAAACACGCACACCAATTGAGCAGTATTTCTACTTCCTCGTTAAGAACGGGATTCCTCGTTCATGGATTTATGATCATCCCCAATTAATATTGGGTAGTACAAGCCCCTATATAATCTGGTCGGTGGTTTCAACTCTTCTGAAAAATATATGAGTTCGTCAGTTGGGATTTTCTGAAATTCACAACTTTCATGGAAAGTCATATAATCCATTCATGTTCCAAACCAACCACCAAGCAGTAATATCATACTACATACCCTCTGGTAAACTAACATAACTATGGGAAATCACCATGTTTAAAGGGAAAACTCACTATAAATGGCCATGTTCAATAGCTATGTCAGCCATTACCAGAGGGTAATCATCAACCAACACAGCGCTTTAAAGGCGCTCTCAGGTCACAGCCGAGGCCATCGTGGATTTGCCCTCAGTTTATCATCAGATCATCCCCCAGAAGGATAAAGGGACTGCCGTAACCTGCCTGCCTCCATGGCTTCGCGGCTCGACGACATATTACTGGATTCTCCGGTCATCAAACATGGCAATTTTGGAAAATCTAAATGGTGGATTTTCCAGCAAACAATCAAACAATTTGTTTGTTTTCCCGAGGCTATGCATTTCCTGACATCCAGGAAACTATATTAACAGCCGGCTGGGCCTACTGCTGGTGTTTGAATCCATTTGGGCATGGGTCATGCCACCTATAAGACCGTCTCCATGTGGGCATGAACATCTGTGAGGAGCAACTATTTGAATGTGAACAGCAGGGTACCAGTGTTTTCACCCATAGAAATTTGCTGGAATGAATATGGCACAGGCGATGATTACGATTAATGAAGTGTTGGACAATCATAGCAATAGTGGTATACAAGGATACTCAATGATAGACGACCAATGACAGTAGCAAAATCAACATGATGCAATGCTACAATATCCCATGATAGTGGATGCAATATAACAAGAGACAAAATGAGACAATACTATCATATGCCATATGGTCGACCATTGCCCTCGTTGATACATATTATATCATATTATTGGGATAGAGTAGGTTGAAGAAAGCGGATTGGAACATTGTACCCTCTGGTAATTTAACAGTTTGCTATTGAAAATGGCCATAGAAATAGTGATTTTTACCCATTGAAAATGGTGTTTTTCCATAGTTTTTTGTTAACGTTTACCAGAGGGTAAACCTATGAACAGACGCAATTAGACAATCGCCCTCCAGGCGTTGTATTCTCCTCCTATTGGTTTCATCTCATGCTATACCCCGATGGGAATCATAGGCTATGATTATCCGATTATTTACCCGCTAGTTATTTAACATAGCTATGGAAAATGGATGAAAATGGAACATTTACAGATGATGTATGATTGACCTACAAGAAAAATAGTGACTTTCCAGGTCGCTTCGTATATGGGTTTTTCTTCCTTGTTTACGTCATGGCCATGACGATGGTGAACATCAAAATAGCTGGTGCTGCATGGTCATCCCCCTAAAAATGCTTGGTGAACATCAAAATAGCTGGTAAAATTGGTAAATGGATGGTAAATGGATGGTAATGGTCATGGTATCTATATATAAATGGATGGTAATGGTATCTATAGGTATTGATCCATATATCCTAGCTCTGGAAAGCAGGTGGTTTCCAACGCCAGCGCGAATTGTTCGCGGTGTCCGCCGAGCCACCGAGGGCGTTGCGGTGCTTGCAGAAACCCAGCGATGCGCCTGACGCCAGGTGCTTTTCAGCAAGGAAACTGGTGATTCAATCAGGTAAAATAGGACTTTAAGATGATTAAAAACAAGAGGAAGAAGAGTTTGAACCCAAACATAAAGATTTAAGCGAGAAGCTTCTGTTTTAGCAGAAAACCAAAAATTCATCGGAACATGTGATTTAAGTCACAAGAATCGGGAGCACCGAACCATCAAACACTGGCTGCCAGGGCTTTAAAATGGGCACAATCTGGCCATCAAAATATGTGGATTATGTGGATCCTTGCAGGAGGTCGCATGAGTTTTTATATCTCAAGCATATCCTATACCTTTTTCCACTTTTTTCCAGCAAAAAAAAGGGGGCACTTTTTGGGCGGCTGGGGACAACCACTCCCTGGCTTGCCTCTCTGACTGGATAGGAATGCCAAGTGGCATCGACCTGCTGGGGAGCGACAGTCGCCATATATCATCAGTAATATTTGAGATAACCACTATCATCTACAGTTAAAAAAAAAATCAGTTCACCAACAACTATATCCCATGTGGTCATCAGTAATATCATCAGTAATATAATCTACAGTAATATCATGTACAGTAATATCATCTAATACCCCCAAGGCTCTTGTCGTTTTTTGGTTTTTTTTGGTGGAGCCAAAATTGTGGTCGAAATCGTCGCACTTCGGATCAAATCGGCCCACACCTTGGCCTCTTTTGCTTCGCCTGGCTAAGTTGTTCGCGCAGGAACGGCTTCCAATGGCTACCAGAAATCAACAAACAAATGGTGATTTAATGGTGATTTAATGGTAATTAATGATTGTTAATGATGGTTAATGATGGTTAATAATGGTTAAAAGACTGCTTAAGTGGTTAATGGATTTTAATGGTATACCCAAAAAACCATCAGTATAAGTCACCATAATGGTCACTGGTTAATAGTGGTGAATACTGACTGGCTAATGATCAAATCTTTTAAACAGGAAATTACGATTACAATTACATTTGCCCTCTGGTAAATTAACATAGACCCTGGCAGTCATCGGGCTTGGAAGACTAGTGAAACCATGAAAAATTGGTGATTTTCAGGGTCAAACTGTTAATTTACCAGAGGGTAATACATACACTGGACCCATTCACGGCCATGTTCCAGTCATCATGTTGAAATTCTCGCCTTCGTCCCGCTGCCAGTTGCTGCCCTGAGCCTGAGTTTAACGTGCTTTATGTCACCAATAAGTTTGCCAACGTCACCAATGACATATGTTACATACCCCAAAAAACCTAAGTTGATCTAAGTTGACTTATCTTATGAGATTGCGTTTGGGTTTCTCGGATGTAATTGTAGTTATATCATGGGTTTCATGAAACCAAGAGGATGCGATTGGACAAAAACCGACCAAAAACGTTGCGGTTTACGGCCGAAGGCTGCGAAGGCTTTCCACCTGGGGTTGGCAGTTTGAGCATCCGCACCGGGGAATACTCTTCATAAGCTGATTCGCTGTCATACTCACAGACCTCACCGAGATTCCGAGATCTCAGAGCCAAATGTGAATCACAGTTCTGGGACACATTTTCATCATACACTCAAAAGATCACGATGGAAATAAATGCAATATGTATCTCTATATATATATTATACATATGTATGATTGATATGATATACATACGCCATCATATGTACATCATATGCATGTATGCATTTATAATCATGTATACATACATGCATATCATGTATATATATATATATTTATTTATTATCATATAAACAATGAATGGTTAAAAAAAAACTGTCCCGGTCGCCTCTCGATTCGGCGGAGCAACCTCCAAGGTATCGCCTCATGCCCAGTCAAGATCATGACGGGGGAATGGGGATACAATGGTCGAAAATCATGGGCACAAATAAGGGTTCAAGAGTCGAAAACAATCATAGAATGACAAAGAACAAATGGAATATGGGAGATATAATATTGTATTATATAATTATCGGAGAATCGGGGATTTTACTAACAACACTGGGTATTTAACCCACAAAAATGGTGATATGAAATGATATTATGGTGATTTTATGGTTGAATAGTTGAATAGTGGGGATATTATGGGACAGGAATGGGGATGGTTTAATAACGCCACCCAAGAATTGGGACTGACCATCGATAAATTCGTGAAAATTAAGTGGCGTTTGTCATTGCAGTGGCGCACAGCCAACACCCAGTAACACTGCAGCGGCACGAACATTTTAACAGTGCCTGGGCCAAAAGTCGGTATGAACCAAAATGAGGATTTCAACATGACAAGACATGCAATGCTACTGCAACAAGGTAGAGTCTATCCATGAGGAAGGTTTTCGGCGTGTTTCTATAAGTGTATTTTCCGCATCAATTCTAGGGATGTGACATGATGAAAAACCATCAAATGATCGTGGCTGAATATTCAGCAATGGATCGTGGATGTGAAAACCTGAAACTCATTCAAAGTGTTAATATATATATATAAAAACCATAAACCATTAACTATAGTTATGTTCATGTTAAACCCAAATATGTGTGTGTGTATATATATAATATGGTTCCATCTTTTGCGATTCCATTCGTGCCTCCCCTTCACCTTTTCAAAAATCCGGGGAGTCGTTTTAGGGGACTCCTGCAGGAAACATAAGCAGTAACACCAGGATGAAACCCCAAAAACCTGGTCGCATAATGATGGTTTCACTCTGAAATTATGATGTTTTAAGTACCATGATGGTTTAACACTATGAAATTAAATATAAATATCTATAAATTATACATAAACAGAAACATGATGATGGCTCAAAAAGATCGAGGCTCAAGAAAAAACCATGAAACGGAGCTATTATGCAGCTAATTGTGATACCATTATAATGAAATTTATGATGTATATGGGATGATTTCCCCAGTACACATAATGATGAAATTTATGATGTATGATACCATATACTGTGCCTGTGTGTGATGGTTTAACTGTGTAACTATGTTTAACTTCCTCTGGATGCGAGCACCCACCAGTACCCGCATCAATCCCGCATCAATCCCTTTGGGGCACGGACAAATCACGTGTTCCAAAGCAATGATGGGCAAGTCCGGGAGAGACGACTGCCGAAAAAAAAAAGGGGAGAGCCGCTGAGAGCCTGAAAAAAAGGCCTTATATATGGTAGGTACCTCCAATTTAGGATCCTGGAATTCCCAGTGATCCACTCTTTGATTCTGTTGCAGGATCATCGAATCATCTACAAATCACCAATCATCTGCCCGTCGAACTTCCCTTCAGTGGGAAGGTCATGTTATCCATGTTGCCACGTGCCTGCTCACGCAGTCGGGGAGGAAGAGAGCTAGAGCCTCGGACAGGGGAAGATTGACAGGAAAACATGGGATTTGTCTGAAAATATTGTAGCAACAAAAAGTCCCGTGGTTTCCCATAAGTCACATGGTAAAATCAGTTATGAGGGCTATCAAATACGAGCAGGAACAATGGCGACGTCACCAAGCAGGCCCCAACAGTTTTTGTTTGGTTCTTGTGTACCCTCCAGTGTCATCAAGCATGGTTTTTTTTCATAGTTACCAGTTACCATCTGGTTATTTAACATAGCCATGGAAAATGGCCCATTTATAGATGGCTTACCTATTAAAAATGGTGATTTTCCATGGCGAACTGTTAGTCATAACCAGAGGGTATCTGATCTCTCGAGGTTTTCCTGGGATATTCCCGAAAAAAAGTGATGATTCTCCATTGACGTGACCGGATGATAGGTGAAGGATTTCTATGGTCCTTCCGGTCCTGATTTTTGGCACCCTTAAAAAAACATCAGAAAAAACCTGAAACGCTACGCCGAGGCACGTCCGCGTGCGGCACACATCTCCTTCTCACCAACTTCGATAAATGTGTTCCTGGCCACTGGATAGATCTTCAATAAATGTGTTCTTGGTCAATCTCTTCAATGACTGAAAAAAATGAATGGTTTCTGCAAAATAAAGTTGTATAAACTCAAAATGACGGATACCCCATGTTCTAGATTCTTAATGTGTGGTTAGACAATCTTGAAAAAAAAAATATCCCATGTTTTTGGGGTCGCTATCCGCGATCCAGCCTGACTCTGCACTGGAGGTCCTGGCACAGAAAGCCAAGGATTTCAGCAACCAGAGGATTACAGTTCCATTGAGATACCCTCTGGTAAACGTTAATAAAAAACTATGGAAAATCACCATAGAAATAGTGGATTTTCCCATTAAAAATCGGTGGATTTTCCATAGCTATGTTAGTTTACCAGAGGGTATCTCAATGGATTGGTTTGAGGGAAATCTACAGGAAGGTTTCCGGTTCCAATTTTCCCATCATCCAATTCTGTGATCACCAACAACTTGGGATTCTATCACCCAAAAAGCTGTGAAAATTCAGCCGAAAGTTAAAGATTTGACCAACAACAATAGAGCTTGTTTTTTTTGCCAGGACCAGATGAGTGTCTCACCCAGAATCCCACCATCAATTTCAGGCTGGATCTGAAAATCCTTCTGCCTTCCCGTGGGGTCATGCCTAATTCCCACAGCCAAAATGTCTGCGATAGATTGCCAGCTCTTAGGTTTGTTGGTTTATAAAATAATCTGACTTGACTAGCTATCCATCCATCTATCTATCTATCTATCTAAGCTAAGCTAAGCTAAGCTAAGCTAATCGATGTTTCTATCTATCTATCTATCTATCTATCTGTCTGTCTGTCTATCTATCTATCTATCTATCTATCTATCTATCTGTCGATCCATCTATCTATCTGCATGTGTGGTTCATATTAACCATGATTATCCATTATTGATTATCATTCTTCTCCATTATTAAAAATGATTATTCGGTATTAACCATTATCAATGCTTATTTATCATGCTTATCCATTACTAACAATTATAAATAATGATGAATAATCCACTACGGAAAAGTATAAACTATGGATAATAATCAACTATGCATGATTATCCATTATCAATAAGGATAACCATGATTATTCACTATCAACCCTTGTGTTTGCTTTTGGTAGATATGGTTGGAAAAAAAAACTATAGTTCATATTAGAGTTCATGGGTTTGATTGAAACCAACATAACTAACATCACAAATCTAGGCATCACCCAAGGTGTCCATTCTGTCTCTCCCGCCTTTCCACATGTGAGTTGCAGGCGAAGGTTCATGGCCGCCTCACCTGCCACGGATGACCTTAGAACCCCAAGGAGTTCCTCGCGAGAGTTTCCAACGGCAAACCACCGGGGGTGTTTCTGGGAGAAACCTGGGGAAAAATGTTGGGAACATGGGAAAATGGTGGGAAAATGTTAGGAAAATGTTGGGAAACATGTTGGGAACATGGGATCTTTACCACCAAAAATGTTGGGAAAATGGGATTGATTGATTGATTTGCCCATGCCAGTGGGTTTTGGAATGGGAATAGTGTCCACACTATTCAGGCCGTGGAAAACTCATAAAAGCCGTCTAAACTCCAATGTGGTTTATAACTCCAATAACTCAGTATTACTAGGGCATAATAACTTGATATGGGGAGATTGTTATGGGATTATCACCCATTGTTGATATAACGAGATAATAATTGGATACCCTAATAGTTACATCAACTATGGGATTATCAACTACACTATATTTAATGTGGATAAACCAACTATGGGATTTTTAGCCTCAATATGTCCACAGCTAGAGTTGAGCTCCAAAGCTGTCAAGCTGGCGGTCTAGGAGGATCCCAGCTTATAGCACTGGAGGATCATTCCATATACAGTGTGTATATATATATATATGTGTAACATATATAATATATAATATATAATATATAATATATAATATATAATATATAATATATACTATATAATATATAATATATAATAATGTATAATATATAATATATAATATATCATATATAATATATAATATATAATATATCATATATCATATATAATATATAATATGTAATATATCATATATAATATATAATATGTAATATATAATATATATAATATATAATATATAATATATAATATATATAATATATATAATATATAATATAATATATAATATATAATATAATATATAATATAATATAATATATATATATATATACATTGTAATATAGATGTACAGATGTACACATTAAATAGATTAGTGTCATATGCTTGTCGTACATCCCATTCGTACCATGGGATCCGTTGAATCCCTGGGCTCCAGAAACTTAGCCAGTACAGCACCGGCACGAAGCTCCTGCAACTTATGATTGATATACCCTCTGCTTATTTAACATAGCCATGGTATAGATGGCCCATTTATAGATGGTTTACCTATTAAAAATGGTTTGTCATGGTGACTACCCTCTGGTAAACAGCCACATAACTATGGAAAATCACCATAGAAATAGTGGATTTACCATAGAGAATCAGAGACTTATGGAATAATAATAATAATAATGGATAATAACGGACAATAATGGTTAATAACCTATAAACTGGTTTAATAGCTACCCTCTGGTAAACAAAATGTTAATAATGGTTGATAATGGTTTATAATGGTTTATAATGGTTTATAATGGTTTATAATGGTTCATAAAAATGGTTGATACTGGATAAACTAACAGTTTGCTATTGAAGCCATGACCACAGAAATAGTGGATTTACCCAGCTATAAAATGGGTGGATTTTCCATAGTTATGTAAACGTTTACCAGAGGGTATTGGGTGAAACATGATTTTTTTGGAGGGGATAAGGTTTATAAATGCCTCGAGCCGGTCCCGTTCTGCGGAATTCGCGGTATCCTATAGCAATCCCTAAAAAAGTAAAAAAGATTGGAAACCTCAAAAATATGGGGAAAAACATCATATAAACCATCCTGGAAAATGTGTCTATCTTTTTGGGGGTTGCTTCAATTACCAAGTCTTTCATTTTGTCACCCTTCCCCTTATGGGAGGCAGCATGCGACAGCTGATTGGGACTCAGCTTGGAACAGCTAATTGGGAACGATGCGCTTCATGCCAACACCCAGTCCTACCGGAGTCCTACCCCCCAATGATATGTGTCCCCCGAAATGATTGACCAATTGACCTCCAATTTTAACAGTGCTCCAGCAACCCCCAGACCGGAAAGTATGAAGCCAGGATTGTAATTCGATGACGTTTTCCCCTTATCTCTGCCCGGTTTCCAAGGTATTTTCGGGAACCAAAAAAACATGGTATTTTCCCACAGGATGGGGCCCCAGTTCGTTAGCTAAGTTGCTGCGTTTATAGCTATGTCATAAAGTTGGTGTATGATACGCTTAAATAACTATATCAACTATATTTAGATGGGGTTAATCATAGTAACAAACATACTTTGCTTGTTTAGCTGATACTTTTTTTGTATGTTAGTCATATAGTAAGTACATTTAGATGGGGGTAAATCCCAACAACAAACATTTCACTGCTTGGTGGCTCATCCCACTTAGTAAGTGGGTTATAACCCCAGTTATAAGTGGATTAATCCTACTTATCCCATTTATAACTGGGGTTATAACCCACTTACGATTCGTGGGATGAGCCACCAAGTGGGCCCCATCCTGCAGCTTTCAGTTTCCCGTCCTGCACCCAGAAACTGAACTGCCGCAGGGGTCGTTCAATGCCCCCCACCTGGGCCTCGAAGGTCTTTCCGCTGTGGTTCAAGGTGGTTTTTTTGGGGGGGAAAAGGCACCATTGGAGCCGGAAAAACTTGATGTCATTTTTACTATGAAAGCATGTTAAAACCACATCAAAGCCATATTAATAATCATTAAGCCATGCTGGAATTCTTACGTATTCTTACTATTAAACCATATGAACTGGTGTCATTGTTTATTGGGCGGAATTTGCTGTCACTATGGTTTGACAATATGTGTTTTTTTTCCTGCTCACCATCCACACATGATGGATGGAGTAAGAGCCCTCAGTGACCTACGGGTGACCAAATCTCACATGTTGGGCCGCAGTTTAGAACTCTCCATATTGAAAGCTTGATCATATTCATCCATACCCAGTTTTTCTGCTGGAAATTCTGCTAAAATTTCTGTAATTCTGCTGATATTCTGCTGAAGTTCTCCTCTTTCCTCTGGATTTTTGTCCAAGCGGCTGTGTTGAAGTTGCGCACCAACCTATGGGTTGCAGCAAAGCTAGCCCCAAAATGGGAGGGGTCAACCTATAGAATCAATAGAGGAATATACTGTATACCGCTGGGCAAAATGGTCGGCAGCATTGGCAGATTTCTCCAGTTCCGGGGACTCTCGGATTCCTCATATTTCCCACTGATGTCAGCGACAAAAACCAATATGTTCCAATTCATCAGTTGCATCAAAGTGGTCCCCCCCCCAGTTATGAGTATTATGAAGCCATATGAAGCCCATGAAAAAAAAGCTCGATATTTTCTTACTGGTGCTAAACGCAGGGAATTTTCGGGAATGATCCACTGGCTAATTATCAATAATCATCCCAGCAACCCCCATTCCCATCCATTCCCTACGTTTAGCACCAGTAAGTTTTTGTATCATGAACCATAGTGACATTGGGCTTATTGGAGTGACAATGTCACAACCCGCATGACCCGCACCTCAAGCACTGCTGTGCGGGTGCCAGGAGCCAGGTGCCAATGTTCGTCGCGTTGATCACCAAGTTCCTGACCGAAGGCGCGAAAGAAATCATCGAAACATGTCGAATTTCTATGCCAAGTTAACTGGTGACTGGGATATGACTATAGCGGAATCAACTATGGCTTTTGGTTCAAATAGCTAGGTTCAAAAGTTCAGCAAGGCTCCAACTAGGCAGAACATCACGGAGCCTCACCTTGTGGGGTGTATTAGGCTATACGCTATACGTATACGTGACAAGACCCCCAGTTTTTCGTTGGAAAAATGATGGGAAATTATGATGTTCCAAATCATTGGACTTGGCTTTGCGAGTAGGATGCATACGCAGGATTTATAATGAGAGATGACGGAGTCCTTCAGTTCATGAAATCGGTTTTAAGAAATGAACCTATTGAGCTACCCTTTGCCAGGCAATTTGTTTGGGCGACAAACTGAGATCCCGACGCTTTCACATCTTTCACGGGCATGGAAATCATCTCATTAAACTGAACCTGACAGAGCTTGGACCATGATGAATGGTGTGGGTTAGAGGCCGTGTCGGGGATTTTGGGTGGTTATGGGGCCTCTTCTTAAAAATGTCCTTAAAAATGAATTCATGAAGCTTGGAGATGTACATCATCCCCGCTTTCGCAGGAAAACCATGGAAAATCCAAAACAGCTCAAGCAGCGTGGCATGCCGCTGAAGCAGAGCTGCCCTTTTAGGTGCACTTCGCAGATGTTGAAACAGGATGCAATCTGCCGCAAACTCATCTGAAACACCATTAGCTTTACTCGGAAATGTTGTACTTGGGTGAAACATGGTGAAACCCAAAAATGAAAATGCTATCCCCAGGCAGTCTTGGATACCCTGGGAAAGAAACACATCTATAGTATATACCTATCTAATCTGATATGTACACACCTATAGTCGGGCATGAACTACTCCTCTCCTCTCCTCTCCTCTCCTCTCCTCCACTTCAACAAGTATGAATCAAAGCTGTTCACTAGCCATTCACGTCCGTTTTCTCCCCTTTCCTCCACCAATTTTCTCCAGGAGACGTGGAAGCGCTTGTCGAATTTCTTGATGATCTTGCGCACAGCAATCTGGTTCAAAGCCTCTGGTGAAGTCACATCCCCAAAATTCAAATGGGGAAAACGGACAGGCTTTGGTAAAAGTTAATGATTTAGATAATGACAGGTGAATATGAAAGATAATATCATCATTATAAAAAAATAGTAGATCTATATATATAATTCTATGATATTATCTATTAATGATGATAGTGAAAGTGAATGATCATAGATAATATAGATACAGATAGTAAAAGTCAGGTGAAATTTCTTCATGTTCCCCCCATCTTGTGGCTATCACTTCCAATGGGTGCCACCGAGTTTCCCATCATCAGCCCACAAGTCGAAACTGAGGCGCCCGTACCACGTAACTTTGGATGTGTTGGATGGTTTCTACCATCGATTCACAACCATTCACACTCACCAGGGCACTCCTGGTGGAAATGTGGAACAGATACCCTCTGGTAAATTAACACTTCGACCCTGGCAGTCATCGGGGTTGGAAGACTAGTGAAACCATGAAAGATTGGTGATTTTCAGGGTCAAACTGTTAATTTACCAGGGTGTAGAAGTAACAACAGCATGGGAAAATGGGACGGACGCTAAGATGGATGGATGCATTTGTGCTACATCGAGGCTATTTGATCAACACACGCAATGGTGCAGAATGCTCACACAAATCATGGGATACATATATATATTATATGGGTACACTGGCCAAAGTGGCCTCTGGGTTGGTAATCAATGTCCCCATTCAATTTTAAACATCGCCCATCAACAAGGGATATGGTATCCAACAAAGACCGCTTCCGGTAAGCTTTCTAAAAATGCTAAGGTTGGTTCCAAGATGGGAATGGGAAGAGATGGGAAGAGTCAAAATTGAAGGGATGGTATGTTGATGTTTACAAAAGTAATAAAGGCTCCAACCCCTGGGCTCAGTGTTGAAGAAAGTGATCATTTCAGGCCTCTGGTGGCCAGACATTTGAAATATCCCAGCGTCAAAGGACAATGGAGACTCTATAAACACGAATAAATGTGTTTCCAACAAGAAATTGGTTCTTTCCAGAATCCATCGCAGCACGATGATTTACACCAAAATTTGGAGCTTCTCAAGCATTTTATCCTGATTTTTACCCTGGTTTTTACCAACCATTTCGCAACCGTTCCCGTTTCGCTTCGCCGCCTCACTGGGTTGCTAATGTCATCCAGTCCCGCGGAGAGGTCCTGCCATGCCAAGCCCCCGTAAAAATGGGGGACCCTTTACCAACGCAGGTGGAGTCAACGAAGCCAATATTAGGCAATATTAGGTACCCTCTGGTAAATTAACATAGACCCTGAAAATAGCCTAGTTTTAATGGTCACTAATATTCCAACCCATATCTGCCAGGGTCTATGTTAATTTACCAGAGGGTACTTTTAATATGGCAATATTAGGTACAGGATGGGGCCCCCAGTCGATAGCGTGAACCGTTGCCTGAACTAAGTGGCTGAATGCTATGGTTTATGGTAGATATAACGAACTAGTTAATGGAGGTTATATTGGTTTATAAACCAACTTATAATTGGTGGGCCCCATCCTGTACTTCATATGCCAATATGGTTTTTTCATGGAATCCCATGGAGATATGAACCAATTCTATGGCAAAATGGCAATTTTTGATGGTACTTTTTTGAACATCGAACTGGGAAAAAAAATCGAACTGATGGTGTCTTAAAATGAATTCTTGCCCGTAAATCCGTAAAACCACGGGTCATTGGGCACAACATGTTCAGAAACACAAGGATCATCTCTGGGCGCTCCTGGCACTATGCCCAAGGCTTCGGGGATCCCAAAAAATGTCCACCATATCAAGGGGGTTCCAGTGATAGATTCATATTCAATATCTTCTCTTTGGATCCCTTTTTTGGGGGGACGGAAACACCACAGTACGCATATTTTTTCGAGAAGAAAACGATGTGGATACAATTCAACAAACGGTATATATCAAGAATTTGGATAGTTCAGTACTAAAAATGAGCACATCGTCCCTTTTCTCAAAAATGTGGCTCTTCCAGTTTCTTACCCATCTCATGGCCGATACAGAAATCAATACACCCTCTTGACCTGGTGTGTTTCCACATCACCGGAACTGCTACGTAGCAGTTCCAGCAAGCGCTAAAACATCTCAGATGTCAAAAACTCACCAGCAATGATACCCTCTGGTTATGTCAAAATAGCTATTGAAAATGACCATAGAAATAGTGGATTTTCCCATGAAAAATGGTGATTTTCAATAGCTATGTTAAATTACCAGAGGGTATTGTTGATGTTCATTATGCCATTAATGAATATTAATGATAGGGCAACGTGGTGTCAAATTGTCAAATGCCCCATTACTCATAATGATGGGTCCATGAATTGGTGTTGGAATGGGCATCGGAATCGTACGTGGTGTCCAAACCTATGTTTATTACCCACTTAATGATTGTGATGCACATCCTAAGAAAAATGCGACCCCCGACCGGCGAAATACTGCCAGCCTGCCAGAGGATCTCGTGTTGCTGCATCATGAAGCTCTGCACCTGCCAGGGCGCCGTGAAATTTGTCCGGGCAATGGCCATTCTTCGAGGTAATGTTGTAACCATTGAATGGGTAACGGGTAATCAAGTATATAGACATATATTATATTATATTATATTATATTATATTATATTGTATTGTATTATATTATATTATATTGTATTATATTATATTATATTATATTTGTATTATATTATATTATATTGTATTATATTGTATTATATTATATTATATTGTATTATAATATATTATATTGTATTATATTACATTATATTATAATATATTATATCATATCATATTATATTATATCATATTATATTATATTATATTATATTATATTATATTATATATTGTA
>Ga0126342_10009758_pt1 | contig 17193 bp, 19 predicted proteins | sample Cyp1metagenome_FD_92528 | JGI IMG/M metagenome (GOLD analysis project Ga0126342, IMG submission 92528) | Coral microbial communities from Lord Howe Island, Old Settlement Bay, Australia - Cyphastrea 1 metagenome | ecosystem: Host-associated > Invertebrates > Cnidaria > Coral ... | reverse complement strand
CCTTGAAGTTGCAGGATGCCGGTGGCTCCTTGTTGTTTTGCAGGATGCTTTCAGCTCCTTGAAGTTGCAGGATGCCGTTGGCTCCTTGTTGTTTTGCAGGATGCTTTCAGCTCCTTGAAGTTGCAGGATGCCGGTGTTTCCTTCTTGATTTGTTGCAGGATGTTTTCAGCTCCATGAACTTGCAGGATGTCGTTTGCTCTTTGTTGCAGCATGCATTGGATTCTTCCTGGATTTTGGAGATAAACAAATTCAGGATTGGTCATCATTTTCTCAAGTCGGATGGTTATTTCAACAGCAAGCAAGGCCAGATCCAGCATCCCCAAGCCAATAGTCGCCGCAGGAGGAGGTAGCGTCCCTGCGCAAGGCGGAGCAAAGACGCCTGGAGCTGGCGGTGCAGAAAGGTTTCTGGCAGATCTGGGTGGTGCCTTGGGTGCACCTAGGAAGTATGGAATTTGGGAATGCAGAGGTGATCTTACTCACAATTTTTTGGTGATATTGAAGAAAGGATTACCGTAAATTATCGTAAATTCGTAAATCATATTAAAATACATTCAAAACCATGTCGTAATGTAGTTTCACTGGGGTAGATACTGGGGGGGAGTTGTCGCAATGGCATCTTGTTCCTATCAGGTCACCTATGCAATGATTGCGATGCTCGGCAAAAATCCGCATGTGAAACAATTTTGGAGCGTTTCTTGGGACCCACTCAAATGCATTTTGAACAGTGGTGCATCATGGCAGGGTTATTCAGCTTGGGTTCCAAATGGGTCAACTGGAGATTATCTTTAATTGTGTTTGATTGAACACACAAAAATATTGTAGCTGCGCTGGGTCCTGTGACAGTGACAGGGCCAATTTGGAAGTTGCAGTCATCAGGTAGTGTCTGCAGGATTGGTTCACCCCGTTTCCCGGGCAACCAGACCAGTTCACTTTTCCACGGAGATGTTATTTTGCTCCACGTAGTTTCTGACTTGTCATCCACTTAGCCACAATTTTGGATATGGTTTTATCCTAATCTTTGCTAGGCTCTTCATTGTTTTATCCTGGTTACAGCCTTATATTCCCCAGAGATCCTAGTTTCTTGAAACCCATGGTGCATGGTGAAAATGTCCCTTGATCAGTGTTGATCTCCTATAGTTGGGGTTAACTTTTCACCCCGTTCCGCGTGGTATGGCCGGAGTGGTTGAGATAGTAAACTGCACAGTTTTGAACCATGGTTGACTCTCTACTTACCCCATTCATTGTCTCAATCCCTTCCGTCAGAGTTTTCCTCTAAGCACAGAGGATGGGACTTTCTTGTTCTTAATCAAAATAAATATGGTTTAAGATTGCATTAAAGAGGCCCTGCGATTGCGGCATCATCTTCTCGTACCCTTTTCCAAGGCTCTGTACCTTACTCCTCTTTTGCTGGCGGATTTCCATCACGGCCGCATGGGTCGCCATGCTCTTTGATCCTTGGATGTGCTCAGGGAAGTCAAACATGGGCCCATCAGTGGTTGAACAAAGATCCTCTGCAGTAGACAGAATATGCCAATGGACATCCCAACAGTATGAAAGGGTGAGTTTACGTGTGAAAACAATAACCCAAAGAATGGGACAATTTATCATTTCTAGTGAGTTTTAACTTACGTCTTTATTGGATAAACTAAAATTCATCATGGACTCATGCGTAGCAATGGGTCATTTTTTTGGCTACCACTACCAGACTCATCCCCATGGATCAAACGACTTCCAAACAGGTCTAAAGGGATGGATTTTAAGGCCAGCATCGACATGTTTTTTGGCCATCTGTACAGGTTGACACCCAATTGATATTTACCCTCTGGTTATTTAACATAGCCATCGTATAGATTCCCATTTATAGATGGTTACCTATTAGAAATGGTGGATCTTTCCATGGCGAACTGTTAAATAACCAGAGGGTATAACTAACATTGCCGTAGAAAATCACCATTCTTAATAGCTAAATACAAGTTTCCATCATCCATAGATTCACCATTTACCATATGGGTAAGCCTATCATACCAACCCCCCATGGCTTTTTCCCATTGAAACCCCTCACTGCCCCCGGTACCGGTGCTGTCGAGGTGCTTCACAAGTCCTCCGAGGGCTCCTTGTTGCAGCGGAACGTGCGGGTCTTCTGGTCCGCTGCGGTGGTACCTTGGTGCCGTGGGGGCCGATGCGGCAGGAAAGCCAGAAATTGTCATAGGGATATATAGGGATATAGATGGATATAGTATAGTTAACCAGCCCCAAAAAATGGAAAAAATTGGACACCTACAAGATGATACGGTTTGGCCCAACAAGTCGGGGTATAGCTGAATTGATATGGCCCAATATGGCCATGTCATGATATAATCAGCAAGACCTCGTAGCAACGTCTATACTGGTCGGTTTATGTTGGTTACAAAATTCGGATGGGGAGCACAACTGTCCAGCATAGTTTTGAAGGGCCAGAATTTATGTTGTTGGTCAGGTTGTTTTTCCTTGTTTCCAGCGATTGGTTCAAAGTAATGTTACTGTAACTGTTAAGTGCTCACAGGACTTGAAGAGACAACTGTTTATTTCCAAAAAATGTTTTCTCGCATTGACACTCTGAAACTGTGTTGGTTTCTGTGTATCTCTTGTCGTGTTGATCGTCATTTAGCATGATTGTTGGTAGATCCCCACTTTTGTTCAAGCAGTCTACTTCTGCTGTGTGGAGTTGTCGTCTCTACTCACTATTCAAGAATTACACTGGAATGCATCAGTTCATCACTCCAGCACCAGCATCTGGCCACAACCATATGGGTAGTACATGGTATAGTACTATATACATCTGCTTTTTTGCCTACTCCATTCCATGCTTGATCCTCATTTCTTCCCTTCAAAGTTGCCATGGGATTTTCTCCCTAGCCAACGGCCTCAACCAACCTGGAAGGGATGAACAGCATGGGATATGTCATAAGTGCAAGATGTTGTTGCACTTAAACCTTTCTAGTGGATTCGTATATTAACATAAGATATTAATATTCGCAATCCACAACTTCTGTTATCAATCAGATTTCAAGCGGATTTCTTGATATCCCACTCTTGATTCGTTTTTCTGAATCTATGAGTTTTGCTGGTTCAATCCTTTCCGATGGCCATCAGGAACTTCAACTATTCCATGGCGATATGCCCGATCTTTCCCAAGTCTGATGGTGATGTTCCTGATTTTTCTAAGTTCATGTTGCACCAAATCAACTCTAAAATCAGCATAAATCACGATATTTCCATGACCTTAGCCAGGGATCATCCAAGACCTTCCCACCTTTCTTCACCGCAGCGAAACATCACAGGTGACTTGTGCCTTGCTGGCCACACGTTGGAAGCTGCGATCGCTGAACCTCTCGGAGGGCGAAGACTACCGCGCCGAATGGGATGCCACCAACGAGGCGAAAAACTGACGGTGGCTGGGGACGTTCCCGATCTCTAGCGAAAAAGATAAAAACAAAACACATCCAAAAACACATAGAATTTCTCTGTGTTTGTTTTTGTTTTAGTAACCCCCGAAAAAAAATGGAAAAGTGAAATTGCTATATCTTGAAAGTAGCGAGAAATTACGTTGCTATTTTTGTTTGAGTATTTTTGTTGCTACATCTTGAAAGTAGTGAGAAATTGCGTTGTACTGAAAAATGATGAATATAGAATGGAATCTCAACAACTGTTGAAAAAGAAGCATCGTATGGTGTATCCGTTTGTAGGGTTCCAATCTTCGTGTGTCACACAGGTGCCACGAGTCTGCACCAGTAACTAACATAACTATGGAAAGATCAACCATTTTCAATGGGAAAATCCACTATTTCTATGGCCATTTTCAATAGCTATGTTAAATTACCAGAGGGTATATATGTATTTTCTATGTGACATTGGCATCATGTGCTCTATTCTGCAACTGGCCTGGTTGTGTTTCCATTGAAAATCATTCCAACAGATTCAGATCATGCGCTGTTTTCTTCACCAAAAAACAGCCAGTCAGATCGTCAGGTCTTAGCTCGGTTCTTATATCAGCAGATCTTGAAGTCGCTTGAATTGGGAGGTGATGGGAGGACCTCAAGGGATTTCTTTTGATATTCATATACCATCTGGTTATTTAACATAGCCATGGAGAATCACCATTTTTAATAGGTAAACCATCTATAAATGGGCCATTTTCCATGGCTATGTTAAATAACCAGAGGGTATATGAATCTTTAGATCTTTTTAGGGGGGTCTACAAGTTCAAGTTTCCAGGGGTTACGGCCAGGATTTTTGGGTGTCCTTCAATGTTTGTTGGTTTCATTGAAAACGGGAACTGATGTCAATGCCCAGGAATAGGAACAGTTTCAAAATGAGGGTTCCTGTTGCCCGAAATCAAACATGGTAATAGAAAAGTACAGTCGTTCAATGGGATATTCATTTACAGGGTTGGGGCATTGACCATGTTTCTTTGATTCAACATCCCGAAACTCAATTGTTAATTGATATTGCTCCTAGCACTGTTTTCTCCTGCAGCTAATTTACACTTAGAGTTGTTGTACCTGGCCTTTTGGTCCCCGGTTGTCTCGCCAATGAATCATTGGTTGCAGTCACGTTGTGCGTTCCACCAGAGTGTTGGTGCTCTAACCCACAAGTAATCCTGAGGTTCTGACTCTTGAATGGATAGCTCATTGAAGCAGCTGCAGAGGAAATCCATCAATCGGATTGCGGTCGATCCCAACAGATGATCATGTGGAACTGTGCCGTGACACTGACGGTTTTTAGCTTTATATACTCTATACGCCTATACCTCTCTGTTGTTGTTAGTCACTGAAATGTTGGCTAAATATATCTTTATAGCTGTCCGATGTTGTTCTTTAAACTCTCACTTTAGCTGAGGCTGAAGGGCTTTTGCATCAAGCTGGGACAGCAGCTAAGCGTCAACGTGACTTGGCAGCCGGATCTGGGAAAATCATGGAAAACAATGAAAGATATCCAGGAAAGGGCTTGGGCGAGGCAGGTGGTCCTTAGCAAAACTCTACTTTTTTAAAGGGACTGCTTAAAATGAATACTAAAAGGCTAAAAGTCTAATCCTAAGTTCTGGTTGAAAAGGGACCCAGGGCATGTGCGCACTGTGTTCAGTTTGATGGTTCAGGTGGTTGGTGGTGATGGGGCTCAGGCTCAGGTCAGGTCGTGATATGTTCTTCCTGTATGTTGGTGTTGCACGGGGTCAATCTACATCTGGTGTGTTCACTTCTTGATTAGTTCCCCCCTTTATCGTGTCATATGCTCAAACAGTTGATCAGATTTCCACCGGTGCTTCCTGATTAATTTTTTGGGTGTTGGTTTGGTTTTCTATTTTATCTAGCGTTTGCATGAAGTTGTTGTTTTCAAACTGAAAACATCCATCAAATCTCAAAAGCTGTTGCTGGTTTTGTTGATGTTGTTTCTTTATCTAGTGTTTACGGGAACATCCACTATCAATGCAGGTTCTCATGGAAAAATCCCTTGAACATCACCTATAAATGACGGTTGTTAATTCATATTAGGGGTTTCCTAAACTGTTGGTACCCCTTAGATCACCCATCTTCATCGGATGCTCAGGGATTTCCATTTCCATAAACCATCCAGCGAGCTTGGGGATTTTCCCCATGACTGTGGAAACCTTTTCCAATCGCCGGCAGATCATGATGGAGCCGGCCTTCCGATTGGAGTTCGGCAAGCTGCAGGACAAGATTCCGCCCATGTCGGTCCGCAGCCTCTAATGATGGGAACATGCGGGGGGGGCTTAAGCCACCAAAATTGGGGAAAACCATGGGATTTAACCAACAAAACTAGGATTTCTGTGTCTAATGATCATTTGTAGGTATACTTGTATGTTGTATGTGTTTTTTTCTTTGATGATGTGATTTGTTTTTTGGTCCAAAGTGGTAAAGTTTTTGACTATTTGAATTAGAATGAATATGGCGGCTGTTATGAAAACAAGATAGACATCCATGCAAGGCCGGTGAGGACCAATCTTGCGGGCGTCGAAGGGGGCATTGGTCTGGTACCCATTTTTGATCCCTACGAATTGACTCTCGTGGCCGAGTACCTCATCATCAGATTCCTGGCAAATGATTTTACAACTTATTGAGGAAACTGGTTGGTGGTTTGCAACATGGCTTTTATTTTTCCATTCAGTTGGGAATTTCATAATCCCAACTGACTTTCATATTTAGTCAGAGGGGTAGGTACAGCACCAACCAGGAAATAATGTTGAAGGTAGGTTGGGTTATATATCACGCTATGTTTCCATCAGCTAGTCATACTCCAATTGGCAGCGTCAGGTGAGTGATGTCAAGCACCTCGGTTGCCCTATTTCACTGGCAGCTTGAGCGAGGTGACACCAAAAAAATGAAGGAGTGTGATTATTGCAGATGTTAAATGATGAATGTGCGTGATATCCTTCCTGATATTTATATAGTCATTATTGACTTGATTGTTGCAGCCAGAAAATAAGATGGATCTTTTGATACAAGAAACATCAACAGAAAATACCCTCTTGGACGATATCAGGCCATTGATATCTCATGTTCTGGGCAGCTGGGTCCTCAACGTGGCGTGAGGCTCACGTTGGTGGAAGAGTTTGGTGCTGAAGTGGCTCCCTGGAGAAACCATGGAACTTTCGCGTCAACTGAGTGAAGAGTTTTTTGGGGCAAAACTTATGACGGACAATTCCTGCACAGACTTGGGGAAGCAGTGATTGAGGAATGGGAATGTGACTGATTGGAATTTATCAATATGAACTCGCAAAATCCATCGGAATGTCCTACCTTTTGGATCCTTTTTGGCTTTTTGTTAGATCTTCTTGTTTTTTTTGGGGGATCCTTTTGGAATGCACTTGCACATGGCTATGTTCCAATTTCATGTGATAACTTTAGGGGTCAGGGTTCCAGTTGTCGTGACCATCCCCTGGCCCAGTAAAACCGGTCGTTCACCCAAAACCAGTGAACTGGCAGCCTGACCCATGGAGCCCAGATTGACCAATATGTGCTTGTTTTAATGGCGGAAAACCACAGGTATCCCCAGGTGAAGTACCCAACATGGGTAGTGTTCTGTGAATATGGTGAATCTGGTACACCATGATGCTCCTCTTTTTAGAACTATCGACCAAGGCTTCCACCATTTGCATCGATGAGAAGGAAGCACCGCTGGGGACCGCCTCCATTGCTCAGGCACGCTGCGGCAGGGAGCGATCATAGCTCTGGGTTTCTGTTGGACCTCGGTAAAAGCTAGTCATAAGCGGCTCCGGTTGGATATGGTTGGACTGTCTGTTTTGGTGACTTACTTGGACATGCATCACACTCAAATGATGTAAAGCGCACTTGGTTACCCTCTGGTAATTTGACATAGCTATTGAACATGGCCCATTGATAGTTGATTTATCAATCAAAAGTGGTGATTTTCCATAGTTATCTAAACATTTACCAGAGGGTGTGCATGTTTGTAATTATCTAGGACCACGTCACTTTTTTTTGGACCACTGAGTGGGATGCAAATCCAAGTACTTCACGGTGACAGCAATGGTGGCACATCAGTTCTGCTTGGAAACCAACATGTTTGTCAGTTGGAAAACATGGGATTTCAATGGGAAAATGTGGGGAAACTGGGACAAGAACCATGGATAAATCATGGAAAACTGGTTGGTGGTTTGGAACACGAATTTTATGACTTTCCATTCAGTTGGGAATTTCATCATCCCAACTGACGAACTCCATCATTTTTCAGAGGGGTAGGTTAACCACCAACCAGTTGTAGTGTTTGTGTCAAGAGAAGTAACTCGCCACAGGACAGTCTCAGAAAGCACTAAGCAACTAAGCACGGCACGTTTTTGTCAATCCTTCGGCGCCAAACAGCCATCTGGCATTATCAATCAAGAGTAAGCAAAACACAATTGAGCCAAAACGGGCGATGACATGACATGCTGGATTTTTGTAAAATAACATCAACAGTGGCACAGCCAGAGGGTCATGATATCTCTGATTCTTGGCACTGGGTCCTTAGTTTGACACACCTTGGACTCACAGTGGGTGACTTCGGCTCCAAATATTCATCAGCCAGGTACATCGTGCGATCTGGAAACCCAAAGGGCAAGCGCACAAAGAGATCGACCCTGGGACTTGAAACCTATGGCAAGGCAATCTGCAGAGGATTCGAGGTTCTTCAGTGATTGTTTACATATCATGATGATTCATGATGTATCAATTGAGGCGGTGATACAGATATGTCTTGATCAGCGCAGTAAAATTGGAAACAAACAAGCGTATGATGTAATCTATGGTCAAATCACAAAAGGCCCAAGCTATTGAGTCCGACCAAGAGGAGGCGGAAGGTTGTAGATGATGGAGACATGCCAAGATTTCTTTTCCCATCCAGCTGGCATTGATAGGTGACTAACCTAAACGCGGCCCCAAACTATCCCAAACTGAAGGGTTCCAGCTGTCCTACACGATGTTTAAAAGTTGGACGCCAGTATGACTTATGTGACCACAGAGGCCTCATAGACCACGAAAACAGTTTGTGGCAAACTGCTTCAACCATCGGTCCAAGGTGGTGAAAGTTCCTCAGATGCAGAGATTTTGTCTGTTTGGGAGGTGGAACCCTCTGGTTTGTTGTTGAAGAAGCTATTCCTACTGAGCTCATCCTCGTAATCCAACATGGGGATAGACTAGCATCAATGGAACACACTATTGTCATCTATTGTTCACAAACCATGAGAGTGGCTGAACCTTGGCTTGGTAAGTTACTAGACTATCTTGGAGCCGCAAATGGAGGAAGATGCGGTCACAGCATCCAGCCAAAAATTGATATGTGCCATTCTGTGCATCTAAGTCTAAGACAAAACATGTTTGTCTATATATACGCAATATTAACAATATTATATATATATTACTATATATATATAGTATAATACGATATATATATATATATACATGTGGCTGTGAATTGAACATCAACGTGTCGCTTGGGAATGGACGTTCCAACATCGAACAAAGACCCAGGTGCAGCACAGAAACGTGTCGCAGGAGTTCCACCAGGACGGCCGGATCCTGAAAAACGTGTCACGGTCGGGTTGATGGTGACGACGTTTTTTAATACCAATGAGGTTGGTACTTTTGAAAGTTATAGAGGATTAGAGGTATATTATTATAAGATATTATAGTGATTGGATAGATGTTATAGTGATAATTATGATATATGTGTGTAAAAAGATATTAGCCACTGATTAACTATGATGGTTATCTTTTATTATACTATTAACCAGCCATTGGTATATGACTATGAGATATTATAAACTACTTTCAGTCGCTAGTGATTGGATGATCAGTTTTTATAAAAGCCAGATTCACTGGTTGGGATATGAATGCCTCACAACTGGCTGAGAACCCCAGACAAAGCCTTTTGCTTTACGGAGCATCAATTGCGATTTCCAGGATGATACCGGTATGTGATGTGGAATCCAGGATTTGGTAAACGCTGCATTTTGGATTTTGTAACATCACTTTCAGATGCCTGTTGGGTTGGGCGATGCTGAAATTGTACATGTCACTGCTGTAGCCAACATGGCAAGATGACTTGGTACGTTCCAAATTTATACAACTGAACAACGGGACATTGTCGGCTTGACAGGGTCCAGGGTATGATCTCCATGATCCACTGCATTCACGGATCGATCCATCTATTTGGGTTGAGAGATCTTCCCGTAAAAAAAAACTTACTGGTGCTTAGTAATCTTAGTCGGGAATGAGGGAATGATCCACAATAACTATGAATAATCATATAGAATCATCCTATTCCCCCATTCCCATCCATTCCCTACTAAGCACCAGTAAGAAAGTTGAGACCAGTGAAATATGAAATGAGTCTGCCAGCTGTTGGCTGAGTATATCGCGTATCGGCATTCGGCATCAGTTTTGTCCCAGGACTTGCGCAACTCCCAGATTTTATCCAAGCTGTTGGCTTTGGTCGATCCGGTGCCTGGGGCCGGGGGGTGAACGAACGTTTTCCTCAGGGTTCTTGGTGGCGATGCTGGGGTTGGGTGAAAAGATGGTTAAAGATTTTCAGGAAACCGTGCTGAATGAACGCTCTAACTAACATTTTGATATTGGTACAGGTCTGGCCATGACTCACGACGGTGATGGGTTTTATGGTTTTCACGTTCTTCTCTGTTGTCCATCTCTACATCAATGGTCTACACTGGTACCACCGGTATTTACTTGAGCAAAAGCAATGTTTGGCCGAGGGCAGCAATTGAACACCAGGTATGGACGTGCCCAGGGCATACCCACACTGTACCATACGTAGAAACAAAATAAAACACAGAACCGGACCCAGTTTCATTGTCTTGTATGGTCCTGAGTCTCGAAAGTACCCTTGGATGATTTTGGATTATGCAGAAACTTGACCTCCGCGATTCGCGGATGCTGAGCAGCGACACGACCTTCGCATTCTGCTTGTATTTGAGATGGGAAAACCCCAGCAGTTTTTCCAAAATGACCCAAATCACGGACCCAAAAAACAATTCTTGACCATTGTCCGACTGACCATTGCCATATTTGGTTTGATGAACATCAGCCACTTGCGGGTCCGTTATCGCAACCAACATCCCCACGCCCCATCTTTTTGAGATGCTCCGCAGGAAGGAGTCCCCGACCTTCGCCCCATCGTGCAAAGCTTACGAGAGGCGTGGTGGAAATCCTCTGAGCTATGAACAGAATACCTCTGTTGATGGGTTTTGTTGGCGTGGAGTATGAATACACTCAAAAAAACACCCATATTAGGGAAGCCTATCAACTACTGTAACTAGTAGGGCAACTAGTATAATGACATGGGATAGGGGTATTTTTAATGGCTCAGTTTGAAACAAGGAACAATTAGGAGGCGGGTGTAGCAACCCCCAGTCATAGATAGAAAAGTCTGAAGCGAAATTATGAGGAAATATATCATCTCTACATATTCATCTCTCATATCCTGGAGAAAAAGTTCTCCAGTTTTTGTTGGGATCCCATTTTATATCCATAGTATCCAGAATGTCATCAATGTAATGGGGATGACATGAAGACAACATTCATTGTGTGGGTCTAAAGTGGGGATACAAACCAACCATTATGGAGATCTTCTTTGAGACATGGTGTTTTGGGACGGCACCTAAGGATTTGTGTTTTTTTTCCCCATCCAACATTCTACATGATCATAGTGATGACAAGACTTGAGATTTGGGGTTGCCCTCTCAAGCAAACCCATATACAAATACTGTATAATTTGAATCGTTCCAATTTAAGCCGACCTTAGATATGGGACAATCAGCGCGTAGCTTTGACAATTGCCGTAACCATACATAGAGGAATTGGATTTGCGTAGAGCGTTGTGGTGACAATTTTCGAACAAACAATCCTTGTGTGTGGTTCAGTTGGAGCGGACATCTAGATGTCGTTTTGGAATGTTTTGGATGGTTGTGGTGAGTATTGTTGGATATTGTTGGCTTTAGTACCCTCTGGTAAACTAACATAACTAACATAACTATGGAACATCACCATTTTATAGCTGAGTAAACCCACTATAAATGGCAATTTTCAATAGCTATGTAAACGTTTACCAGAGGATAGTTCTTCCGTCCAAATCAGGAGGATCAAGGATCAGGAGGCCAACAACCTCTAAACTGGTGCCTTCGGGTGGACAGAAGGCTGGCTGGTGTCTATCCCAGCCGCTCGCGCAGACAGGGCAGCGCTTCAGAGCCTGCAGATGGGCTGGATATCTCCAAGGATCCACCAGGATGATGCAGTTGAACCTTGGCTAGGATTGACCCCTCCAAAACAGCTACCATTTTAACGTAGATGTTTGGGTGATATGTGTGTTCATATAGGGTCATGCACCACCATTCTATAGAGGCCTCATTTGATTGCTTGAATCAGGCAGGAGTGCCATTCTATAGAGATGTGGGTTTAGTAAGATGCCATTCTATAGAGATGTTGGTTTTAGTAACATGTAGCATGTAATAGTTTTAGGGTTGAGCATGACCATTCTATAGAGTTGAATTCTTCCTTGCTCACCCATGCTGGCCGTATCTTCAAGCCAGACACGCGGACGCTATCCCCAAATCCTTTGTTTGTGAAGCACAATGCCAGTTCGCGCAGACCTACATCCACACTACGACTGCCCAGACCACTGTGAATTTGGATACACCAGATGTTCCCAGGGCTTCCATAAAAAGGGCATTACATCAGAGGGGTTTGGGAAGAGCCTAAAATGAAGCACCGGGAGGAGATTGGGTTGCCCATGCTTGTAAACGCCAAAAAAAATCTTTGGTACCCTTCTAATCTATTCTTAAAGTTTGGTGCGCAGGTGGAAACAAGGTGGCCCTCTATAGAATTGCACTGCTCAGGTGGAAAACAAGGATGGCCCTCTATAGAATGGTAGTACTGAGGTGGGAAACAAGGGTGGCCCTCTATAGAATTGCACTACTCAGGTGGACAACAAGGATGGCACTCTATAGAGTGGTAGTACTGAGGTGGGAAAATGTGGGAAACAAGGCGGCCCCTATAGAATGGCGCTACTCAGGATCCTGTTGGGAACGTCTCTTTCAGAATGCAGTAGTAGCATGTGGATACAGTAGCATGCAGTAGGCACATCAAACAGCGGCGGGAAGCCGCCGAGACATTTTGTTTTCGGAGTTTTCCCGCCTGCGGCTAAATACACATCAGAAAAGCGGTGGTGGCATGCAGTGATGCAGTTTAGGCTGAAATGAACCTCATCCGCTAATTTTGCACACCCCTTAAACGGTCCCAAATAATCGCAAATATATGTAGCCACTATGAAACAGAACTAAACTATGATTTGTGATGATATGTGGGTGGTGTCGTTTAATATTAATCGGAAGAGATTGCACATCTTAATGAATAAAACTGTACCAAACTAATGCAAACCATGCAAAAACCACGTCTATAAAATGGTACCCCTAACCCCTAAAACAAAACAATTTCAATCACCCTGGGGCCACTATAAAATGGCACCCCTGACCCCAAAGAATTGAAGAAGGCACTCGGTATGGGTCACAGTTGCCACTAGATGGATCTCATGGAAGTCCTTCGCCACTAGTGGGTAGCTGGCAAAAAACACCAGTGATTTGGTCATGGTGACCATTCTCACTGGCTTAATCTGTTAGTGAAACAGTTGAAGGTGACTGGGAAGACCATTCTTTTTTGAAGATTTTGATAGATTTTGGTGATTTCTTACCTCATGAATCCCATTCTATAGAGCGCCCGCCATGTGCTGACAGTTGTGCATGGGCAATTTTCCCAAGGGGATGGTTTTGATTGGTGTATCTATACATTTGAGGGTCCTATAATGTCCTGCAGTTATGGCCCGAGTTATACCAGTTATAAGTACTAAGGAAACCCCATTTATAGAATGTATAATCACATAGAAATAACCAGTTATAACTAATAAATTGCCATAACTGTGGTATTCATTATGAGAAAATGATCAATTCCCAAGGTGGGCCACCAGTTGTGATGTTGGTTCAGCTTCACCCCATCTATAGTATGATTGCGGTTTCAACGTGAGCGCAGTTGTTTCAAACTTGGCTAGCCCCAGATCCATTATTTGCTGCTAGTTCCCATGAGTCTTTGGGGTTCAACCTATCCTTTTTGGGGTCAATCTATTGGAAAACCACATATTTTTGTTAGTTAAATCATGTTAAATCACATGTTTGTTCTTCCATGTTTGTTGGCTAGATCCCAAATTTTCCCCTTGTACCTGGGACCCCCATCATTTTTGGGTGAACGATCAGATGGCGTGCCAGGTGACGGTCAAAGAGTTAGACTTCCGCCAAGAGGCGCATCGATGAAGATTTGGGAGTTCCCTTACCAAATGGCAGATCCCCTACTTGGGGAATCTGTAGGGAATCTGTAAGGAATCTGTAGGGAATCTGTAGGGAATAGGTTTGAATATTATATTTTTTTGGGGGTGTTTCTAAGCCATGCAATTTTTTGGAGGGGATAAAGATGGAGACAGGCTGAGACAGGTCATTTCTACATGACCACCAGAAGTTAAGATTCACCACTAGACACAACTAGACCATGAAGTTAGACCAGCTCAGCAGGGGAGCTGGGAACCAACCACTAGTGGGAATACAGTTGGTGGTTTGGAACATTTTTTATTTTTCCATATAATTATTGGGAATAGTAACCCCAACTGACTATATAATATTTTTCAGAGGGGTAGGTCAACCAACCACCAACCAGTATTTTATGGCGTTCTTAGGCGGATCCAAAGTGTTGATGATTTCTTTAATGGTTAATGCTGGCCCCTATAGTTTCAGCGATCAAATTTGAGGTGCGGTGTTGCTCGGTGCAGGGACCAGCAGCATCACAATGAGTAAATATTTCTAAGAACAAGACATCCATCATCAACAATCACGAATCAATTCACCTCAAATATCCATAGATTATCCATAGATTATCCATCATTATCAATAGATTTTCCATAAGTGATTCATCATGATCCATCAGAATCATTATCCATAGATGTTCCATAGATGTTCCGTATAAATGCACGAGTCCACTATGGTGAATGATCCATAAAGTAGCCATGATGAATACTGATGAATGTATAATGAATCATCATGGTTAATTTAGTATATCCATTGTTGTCATGATTATCCATAATAATAATGGTTAATTTTTCACAATAACGATCCGCCATTATCAATAAATTTGCCATAGATTCTCTATAGTTCTGGGTAAATTATAACCACCTCACTGTTCTCCCTCACTGGAATCATGGTTAAAAGGAAAACCATCCCCAAATGGCCGAACAATTCAGGTTCGTGAATTATTATAATTCACCCAGATAGTTGGTCCATACATTATTCACCATTATCCATCATTATTCACCCAGATAGGTTCCTCCACTATCCATAGATTATCCATCATTATCCATCATTATCAATAGATTTTCCATAGTTTTTCCATACATGATCAATGGATCCATCATTATTATGATCAATAAATTATTCATAAATTATCATAATCCATCATTATGAATATTCATTATGAATATTCATAATCCATCATATCCTTCATAATCCATCATAAATTATCAATAATTATTCATCATTATCCATCATGTTCCATAGATTTTCAATAGATGTTCCATAGATTATCCATCATTATCCACTCATTTATTCTTCGAGTCGCCCGAGGCGGAGAACCAGCAGCGTGCCATGGAGGCCGCTGAGAAGCACAACGCCAAGGTGGTGATCCCCAAGGCGCGATGGGCACGGCCACGGCAACGGCGCGCCGCGTTGCCGAAGAAAAATGGCGGATTTCCCATGAGATTTCGTGGGAGTCTATGGTGATTTAATGGGATTTAATGGGATTTATTGGGATTTATTGGGATTTCATTTCTATTTAAACCATCATGGTGGTGTTGAGGTTAAGAATAAAATAAGTTAACTTGTTGAAGTCAGTTTGAAAATATCACATGTTGTCATGTTGAAGTATACAAGAATTTCTCGACAAGAATGTGAAGATACGCAGCAGATGTTGAATGAGGAAAATCCAACAAGACGATACTGATTGGAACACATGGGAGATGAAGGCTGTACAGATTGGGTAAAACATGGACATGGCTCAAGTCGTAGTGGCTGGAAATACGAGCACAAGATTGTTTCTGATCCTCAAAATTGTTGCCAAATGCAGGCATCGAATGTGCTGAAAATCACTGGGCAGACCATGACTTTAACCTCTGACCGTGCCACCAAAGAATTATATGAAAAATACATATCCATGATCAAACGTGTCACCACCAAAACGATGGGGGGATTCAGCCCGGCTCACCCGTTGAATCACCAACAGACAGCACAAGGTGGTGGTTGGTTGCCAAAAGTGGTGGAAAATATTGCAAATATGAAACAAAAATGGTGATTCAAACGAATGTTGGCCAATGTCTTTCGCACAAGTTTGTTTCATCGTTACTGGTGGAAGGAAATGGATGATATTGAGACTACTCTTAGGCCTGCCCGAAAAGACGATGGAAAAACGTCAGCTCAACACATCAACCATGCATTTACCAAGGTCTGATTATAGGTCGAACATTATGTATTATGGTTCAGGATTATATCATAATAATGCATGGGTTAATATTAAATTATGTTTATATGAAACATGATCATATAATCCTTAACCATCGGGATTTCCAATTATATAACCATGGTATTACATGTGAGCGCTCATGTGACCATGATTATTTTCCATCAATATGGTGTTATATTAACCCATTCATATTAACAAGCCTCAACCATATATCATGGATATTGTAACCATATTTATTATACATTTATATAATGTATATATATATATATATTATGACACAGATTAACTTAACCACATTAATATCTGGTTGGTGGTTTCAAACATGTTTTCTTTCCATTTCATATATGGGATGTCATCCTTCCCATTGACGAACTCCATCATTTTAAAGATGGTTATTGCACCAACAACCAGTGGTTATATAGATTAACTTAACCACATATCATATATATATATCACATATTATGTATATTAACCACATTAATATGATTATTACCATGGCTCATAGACCATTGTTGTTGGTGACGGAGTGGCTGCCCGGGTGACGCTGACGGCCAGGTGGTGTCCGCGCTGGTGTCGCGCCGCGCCATGGCCATGGACTACGTGGACGGCGAGGCTTTGTCCAAGGCCTCCGAGAGGTTGACGCAGGACGGCGTGGCGTGGCTCACGTGCTGCGGAGGAAAAACTGGGACAAGAATGGTGATTTTAGAGGGAATTCATGGGATTTGTAGATATTTTTATAGGTTTTTGATGTGGATCTAATGGGATTTAATGGTGATATTGCCAGCGATCTAATGGGGATTTAATGGTGATTCAGTGGAATATGCAATGAGATATGTCATAACCAACAATGAATTCGGAGCTGTTATATAAAGTGGATAGATTATGGCGATTGTAGCCACACACTTGTTTTTGGTGGGGGCGCCTCTAAGAGGCCGTGCGTTTTTGAGGTTTTTGGGGTGGGGTGGGGGGGGGGTGGGGTGTGATAACGTTCATATCTCTTGCGTGCAAGGTGATGCGAGGTGGATGCTACGTTGATGTTACGTTGATCATACTGTGATGCTATGTCGAGGAGCCGTTG